>Ga0136555_1000117_pt1 | contig 30722 bp, 25 predicted proteins | sample AntRauTorckE5432_FD_104927 | JGI IMG/M metagenome (GOLD analysis project Ga0136555, IMG submission 104927) | Saline lake microbial communities from Rauer Islands, Antarctica - Metagenome Torckler E5 #432 | ecosystem: Environmental > Aquatic > Non-marine Saline and Alkaline > Saline | place...
TAAGGGATCAGGAGACCAGCGATGTGGGTATTCACTAGCACCGGCTTTGTCAGTGCCGTCAGGAAGAATGACAGACCAGATGTTGTCACGGTGCGCTCAAGGGACCGAAAGTCCCTTGAGCCACTAACCACCAAGGCAGGAGTGGACATCAAGATCTCACCCTTCGGCGACTACCCCTACCGGGCTTTCATAAAGCCAGAGCTCTTCACCGAATGGGTCTCAGAGCAAGCTAATGCGATTGACTATGACAACTTCAAAAACAGGGTCGCCACAACCAGGGGCTACGGCTTTGTGGAGTCACTGCATAACGTTTGGGTGGCGATGCTTGGTGCAGAAGACAAAAGCAGGGAAGAATTGAAAAAGATGGGGGGAAGTCAATGAAAGTATTTGAGAGTTTTGCAGCACTTGCCATGGAGACAGAGGGCCTTGTTGTCAGCGAGGCGGTCAAGTTCAAGTTCCAGGTGAAAACTAGCAAGCAGGACCCGGCACAAACTAAAGACCAGACATATGTGGTGGATCTAGTCGGCCTCAGTTTTAACAAGCTCGTGCTCGCCTTGGTCAGGCCATCGCTGGCTGGTCAGGGCACCAGGGCCATTCACGTAGCCGGGTTGAATTGGCACGGTGGCAATCGACCTTTCCGGTTACTGAATGATAATCAGGTCAGACGCGGAGTAGTGCAAGCAGCATGCGAAAAATACGGAATGGCAAGACAGCAGGTTGAGTTGCGCCTTTACTCTGCCATCTTCAACAGTGTTCCGCAGGAAGTAGAAATCAGACAGTGGTGTGACAAGAGATCCTATGCGGCATGGCCGATAAGGTCTTCAGCATTGACCAGATAGTGAACCTTGTCGGGAAACAGGTGCGGGCCGGGGCGGACATATCTCAGACCGCCGAGTCAATTGAGAGTGTTTTCCAAGAGGCTGAATATTACGCGTCAAAGAAACGAAAGTACGTGGCTGCTGAGAAGGCCAGAGATGAGCTTCCCCTCCTAGACACGATGGAGAAACTGCATGAAGCATCGAGTGAACTACTCGGTGTCCTTAGTAAAAGAGTCGAAGAATATATCGCGGAGGAAGAAGAATGAGTAACTACGAAATAGTGTGCCCAAACTGCAAAGAGGTATTCAAGGTTGACGAGGCCGGCTATTCGGAAATCCTCAACCAGGTTAGAACGGCAGAATTTGATAGCGAACTTGAGAAGAGGCTGCATGATGCCGAGAAACTCAAAGACGCTGAGATAGAAATTGCAAAGCGCACCGTCGCAGAAGCGATGCAGGTCGATTCCTCGAAGAAGGACGCCGAAGTTGCGGAACTGAAGGCCAAACTCGCCGCCACCGAGACCGAGAGAAAACTGGCGGTTCAGGAAGCACTTGGCAAAGTCGAGAAGGAGCGTGACAAGCTTTCTGCTGACCTGCAGATGGCGGGCACCAAAGCCGAACTAGAGAGCAAGTCACTAAAGGAGCTCTACGAGACTCAGATTAGAGACCGCAACGACACAATCGAGCGCCTAAAGGAAATGAAGGCACAGTTGTCAACCAAAATGGTCGGAGAGACTCTCGAGCAACACTGCGAGATTGAGTTTGAAAAACTTCGTCAGACCGCCTTTAGGAACGCTCAATTTGGCAAGGACAACGACGCCAAGTCCGGATCGAAGGGCGACTATATTTTCCGCGATTTCGATGGAGCCGAAAACGAAGTCGTTTCAATCATGTTTGAGATGAAAAATGAAAGCGACACCACGGCCACAAAGAAGAAAAACGTGGACTTTCTCAAAGAGCTAGACAAAGACCGAAACCAAAAAGGCTGTGAGTATGCAGTCTTAGTTTCACTTCTAGAAGAGGACAACGACTACTACAACACCGGCATTGTCGATGTCTCTCACCTCTACCCAAAGATGTATATCGTGAGGCCGCAGTTCTTTATCCAAATGATCACTCTGCTTCGAAATGCAGCAGAGAATGCCCTTCAGTACAAAGCAGAGCTTGCACTAGTGAGAGCTCAGAACATCGACATTACAAACTTCGAGACTGAGCTGGACGAATTCAAGGCTGGGTTCTCAAAGAACTACACCCTGGCTTCTGAACAGTTTGTGAAGGCAATTGACCAAATAGACAAGTCGATCGCAGCCATGAACAAGGTCAAAGACGAGCTTGAGAGGTCAGCTAGAAACCTAAGGCTTGCTAACGACAAGGCCCAGGACGTCACCATCAAGAAGCTCACCAAAGGAAACCCCACGATGGCGGAGAAGTTCAAGGAACTTGAGTAGCGGGGTAACGATTATCTGTGTCCAGGGGAAATCTCTTGTGTCGATGTTGTAGTTTGGTGCACTTCACGGTGAACGATTGAACCAGGTAAAGGACGTGCTAAACAGGATTCGAAGCACATGCGGAGCTGTGGGTTTCATTAGCTACGTAGAAGAAATGAAGTGGGCGATCTTCGATCGAATTGAGGCCACAACGAAGGGTAATGATGGTGACAGCACGCTCAGGTTTAGCTGGGCGGCGGATCTAGACGAACGGCATGGAGCCACTTCGCTTCCTATTCAGGTGAAAAGCCGCAAAGAAGCTCCAATAAATTCACGAAAGCAAAATGTCCAAGTCAGGGCCTAGACTCGTATCCACTGCGGGGCGAAACGGGGGTAATAATGGTCAGGTTATTGTCGCCCGAAGCGGCCGAAATTGTGTTCGACGAACAAGCTGGCTCTTGGTTTGAAAGTTATGGAAGGTTCGCATCCAATCTCTTAGTCCTGGAGAAGACGTCTGAGCCGCTTCCCAAGCTAGTAGCAATCCAAGCCCCTAGCAGGTCGTTCGTTGCATCGGCTCTGAATATCGGCTTCAGTGCTCAAGCGATCTTTGCTCTTGCGGATCAAGAAACTAGAATTCCTCTAGAGAGCATAAGCGGCCTCGAATCTGGTTCTCTGCTCCAAGTTCGCTTTCAGTGGCAACATGATGATAAAAAAAGCGTCACAAAGAGCCGTCGGATCGTCACAGGCACACTGGTTTCCTTTTTACCTGTAAAAGCAGGTGCAAGATTTCCGAGCATAACGCTTGACCTAGGGTCGAAACTTGAGAAAATTTCGCTCACAAACAATCTGGCTCAAGTCTTTGCCATGCCACCCGAAACTCCAAAAGGACAGGAAACCCAAGAGGCGCCCGCTGATGGGATAAATCTTGAGAGATGGGGCTCCTTTTTTTCCCAACAAAGGCCCACAGCTTGCACGTTCACTTACCTGACGCAATTTGAGCAGGAGGCGAGCCTTGAGATCAAAGATCATCTTCTCGTGGACCAGTATCTGCTGGTTCCAAGCATGAACATTAAGAAACTTTCTCGATTAGACCGCCTGACCGAAGACCAGTACACCCACTTCGTTAATGCTTTTGAGACGCTAAAAAGCTTCCAGAAACTTGAGGATGAGATCTCTCCCCTAATAGAACCATTTCAGTTCGTGATCCTAGACGGGAATGCCGCAGTTGCGAATCTAGTCGGCAACTCGCTCCTTAGGCACAAAACCAAGATTTGCATTATTGACAGTGGGAATCACGAGAGGCTTTCTGATTCGATTTCAGCCATAGGAGGCGAGGCCATGCACCTCGAAAGGCCCCAGAATGATTCTGGGATATTAGAGATCGATAGTAATTCCGGACTATTTGCAGAGATGTGGTTTTAGAAATGAATGCAGTAGATGCGTCTAACCGAAGAAATCAAAATTTTCAGGTGAAAGACGGAGTCTCTCTACATGGACTTGTAAACGATCTTCAGGCACAAACCCTCCTTGCCGCACTGCATATTTTTAACAGCGATTGGATCGAGGGTGATCACCTGAGTGATTTGCGGAGAAGCATTTCCCGGGGTTATCAATTCGTGCGCCTGCCATACTTTTTTTCACCATCTGCAGCAGATTTCCTCTTGGAATGCTTAGGCGACACCAATCGCCAGATAAAGCTCAATGAGGCTTTTCTTGGACCGGAGGAAAAGGGCTTGTTGGCGAGGTACCTTCTTGAGCTGGAACAGCTGGCATCTCAAGAGCCCCCATGGAGGTCACTGGCTGACGAGGTTGCCGGGTTAGGTGCAAGACTCCTTATTGTAACAGAAGCATCGCGATGGGCCAACGATCTGAGTGAGTTCGTATCCGCCTCAGATCGGGCTGAGACTTGGACTTCAGTGCCCGCAGTTGGGTTTTTGACACGAATGCAACCAAGGCAGTTCGATGCGCTCGTTTTTCTCGGGAACCCTTTAGAAGTAACTGATTCTCAAGCCAGGTTGATTTTCACCGCCGGTCTTTCACCGAAAGTTGACTGTTGGATCCCTTGGCCCTCCTCTTTAAGCAGGCAAGCCCTGGAAACAAAGCTTTTTGGTCCTCTGAAGCCCACCATCAGTCTCCCAAGTTTTAAGCATGCCCAGACATCTCAGCCAAGGGAATGGTCAATTGAATTTGAGCAGGTAGCGAGTCGAGTCGCTACAAGATCGGCTGAGCACGCGCTGGAATTGCAACTACTCGGGACGACAGGTAGCGAAAAGTGCATCTTGCTCCGGATAGGTGAATCTGCGGTAATACCAGTGGAAGTAAGCGCCACGAGAATTAGCACGCTGGTTTTTGATTCTGTGAGTGGAAGAGTCAGAGAGGATCTAACAAACTGGCCACTGTCTGGACCAGGGGCGATTGTGTTCGCCCTAGTCGAGCAGGGTGAACAAGACTTCCTCTGGAATGCGGCTAAAGTCGAAATGGGAGACGCTTACGCAGAGTTTGATTCGAGTCGAAAGCACTGGCTACAAATACTCAAAGACTTTGTAGGACTTCATGGCACGCAAGGCGCGGTGCGCATTCTCATGGAACATGGAGTCGAAACCGCGTCTCACCTGGCTGATTGGATTACTAACGAAAAGTTCACAAGACCAAGAGCGAACAATGACTTTAGGGCTCTTCTAGAAGCTCTTTCAATTGACGAAGAGCTTATAAAGAAAGTGATGAGCCTCACTTCCACATTTCGAGGGGAATTGAATCAGGTCGCGAAGACAGCAAGAGATCTAGTTTGCAATGACCTCAGTACAGAAAATTGGACGGACCTTCAAGCGGGAGCGACTCGGGATGTTTTGCTAGAAGAGTTCGGTGACGTTGTTTACCGGATTGGACAAGTGAGTTCTATTTCTGAAGAGACATACCAAGTTCCCGCTAGTCAAGTTAGAAGGGTAGTCAACCACTAATGGTAAAAATGCGACCCAGTAACTTCGACCCGCAGGTAAACACGTCTCCTGGGGAGTTGACACTCTTCGAGAAACTCACCTCATCGCCGAATGCTCCGAGTTGGATCGCTCTACACTCACTGGACATCCTCCATCACCAATCTCGAGTCCAAGGAGAGGCAGACTTTGTGATCCTTGCTCCGTCACATGGGCTACTAGTGATTGAAGTGAAGCACCACTCCAAAGTCGAACTGAAAAATGGCAACTGGCTGCTTGGTGGTAGACCCTCGAAAGACCCTTATAGGCAAGCTAGTGATGCGTCATTTAGCATCAAGAAATACCTTGAGAATAGAGATTTCGACACCTCCTCGTTGCCGATTCTTCACGCAGTCTGGTTCACCAATTGTTCGATTAAGCACTTGCCTGAATCGATTGAATGGGATTCTGGCAGCACACTAGGTGCTGAAGATCTCAAGGGCGACGCAATCGAATCGATAAAGAGAATCTTCCAACAGGGCAGGCAGAGACTTGATAAGACCAGGTATTTTCCATCACCGGTGGCCGATGCCTCACTATTGAACCAAGTCGCCGAGACTTTGACGCCCAGTTTTAGTATTCACCAACCTCCAAAGGATCGGAAAATTGAGATTGCCAGGGCACTAGATACAGCTACCAACGAGCAGTTAGCGACACTTGAACTACTTAAGGACCAGCCTCAGTTGATAGTGTCCGGAATGGCAGGAACAGGGAAAACCTATTTAGCGATTCAGGAAGCTAAAGAGGCTCATCTGCGAGGAGAACAAGCTCTCCTAATTTGTTTCAACAAAATGCTGGCGAATCAGCTTTCAAAGGAGCTCGCCGAGTTCCCCAGGGTGACAGTGAAGACCATTCATTCGCTGCTTCTTGACGTGGCATCAAATGAAGACCCCTCGAGCCAAACAGATACTTGGTGGTCGAAGGATCTTCCGCGAATTGCTACCGAAGCCTTGCTCGAAGGAATTGAGGTTCAGAAGTTTGAGACCCTCATAATCGATGAGGCTCAAGATGTTGGAACGATTGAATACCTGGAGTTTTTAGATCTAATTCTTCATTCTGGGTTTTCGGGTTCAAAGGTTCGGGTGTTCGGTGACTTCAGGCATCAAGCTATTTATCTTGATGGACCTGAGGCGATGGCGAACTTTAAGCGTTACTTGAATTACCACTTTCAGTCAAGCGAGCTGCGAGTGAATTGCAGAAACACTCAATCCTTAGGGGAGTTTATTAAGTACTTCCTTGACCTAGATCCCGGATATTCAGGGTTCAGGCGTTCAGATAAGGGTGAACTTGTCGACCCCTATCAATTAGATACGGTCTCGGATTACCCGCGCACTTTGAATAGGGTGCTTGACGACCTGACCAAAGTTTATTCACCAAACGACATCGTGGTCCTTAGTGGGAACCTAAAGAAGCTTGAGGAGCTGACAGATAAGTGCGACATTAAGTTTTCCAAAATCGACTTTCTAAATTCCGGCCGTGTACGTTTCGGAAGTATTCACAAGTTCAAGGGCCTTGAGGCTTTAGCTGTAGTTCTCGTTGATTTTCCAGAGTCTCAAGTAAGCATTTCGGATACTTTTTACCAAGCCGCAACGAGAGCTACATCTAAGTTCGCTTATCTTGTTACCAACCAAAGACTCAAAGTGCTACAGGCAGAGGAGTAGACGCCATGGAAAAGACGGCAAGAGAAGCAGTAATAGACTACTTCGTCGGCGAAGTCTGGGGCCCTCAGGGCAAAGACCCAGAGGCAATCGAACTGCCTGCCCCTGGAGCCGACGACATAATCCACTTTCCCAAGGATGCACAGGGCATTAAGTACTTTGATCCAAGTACAGGTGAATCAATCTTGCAGGGAATACGTCCTGAACTTCAGTTCGGTACCGGGGTTCTTCACGCACCATCCAGGGACTTCTCAAAACAGCCGGAGGAAGTCGCGCTTGAAGGCGACGGGCCGGAGAAGCATTTGGAGCCGAACGTTGAAGTCAAGGATCCCCAAATCGAATCAGGTGTGGATGATGATGCTGACTTCGCACTGGACCAAAGTCAAAAGCAGCACCCCTCAGCTTTAGGGTTCACAGCCCAAATCTCCAGTTCTGCTGAGCCGACTTTCAAAATCCACTTTTCTTGCTCAGTTTATTCATCGCTAAAAGTTCAATTCGAATCTTATGCACCTACAACATGGTGGCGTTTGAAGCGATTGGAGGGGGAGGCAGTTGTCAAATGGAGTGACCTGCAGCCTGGGGAAAAGCTTCATGAGGTGCTTTTGGGTGATCAGGAGCTGTCTGGTTTGTTGAAGATTCAAATCAGATGGAGAGACACAACTTTCAGGAACTCAGTCGAAGAACCCTTGAGAGCCATAACCTTCGTCGCAGTTCATAAGGGAGCTTCAATTTCCCAAGATCTATTTCAATCCAAGCTTTCAGTATCCATTCAGAGTGATGATGTTTTTGACGACGTGGACCAATCAGAAAACATTCTTTCTAGAAGTGAAGAAGAGCAAGAGGTTGGATATCTCTATCGAAAGATCAGGAATCCAGCAATTGGCCACGGAACTGCGGTGGACTGGGCTGTGGTTGATGGGCAGATTAAGGAAATTAGGTCAGCTGCAATACCCGAGTATTTTGGGAAGGTGCTCACCACAGAGGTTGATGGCAAGAAAATCTCGATGATGCAAATGGCGACTGCGTCAAAAGCTGTTTTGAAGAGTGAGCTTCAAGAGCTCATAGATGGCTACACGAATTGGATCCAATCGAATAAGGACCTCGACTCTGGAGATAACTCGAAGTTTCAGGCACCACTGGATCGAATGGTGAAGAAGTCAGGTCAAATAAGGGACAGGATGCAAGCAGGTCTTGATTTACTGATGGATGAAAAGGATCCCGATGTCCTAGAGTCCTTTCGAATAGCAAATCACGCCATGTATCTACAGCAGATCAATGGAAAGCGAGAGCTTCGAAAGTTCAGCCGCGATAAAGGGCAGTTGAAATTTGATGCAGCCCAAGATGTAACTGGCAATCTTGGAATTTGGCGACCGTTCCAAATCGCATTTCTACTAATGACGTTGCCCGGGCTTATTGATGAAACTGACGCCTCTAGGGAAGAGGTTGATCTGATCTACTTCCCGACAGGGGGTGGAAAAACAGAGGCATATCTGGGGTCTGCCGCAATTCTGATTTCGTTCAGAAGACTGAAGAACCATGATCATTTCGGCGTTGACGTAATCATGCGTTACACGCTCAGACTACTCACGGTTCAGCAGTTTGAGAGGAGTGCCGGACTAATAACTGCTCTGGAGTATCTAAGGCGAACAGAGAAAACGTCTTTAGGCGTAAAGCCAATTTCAATTGGTGTGTGGGTGGGAGGTTCCACTACCAAGAATAGGAGGGCCGACGTTGTTGACCAGCTTGGCAAGCACCCAAACCAAAAGGAGGGAGAAAAGAACCCCTTCGTCCTTGGTAAGTGCCCTTGGTGCTCGGCGGAGTTTGGGTATTCCTTCGCTCACAAAACTTGGATTGGCTTTAAAAAGCACGGCAGCCCACCGACATTGAAGTTTGTTTGCCCGGATCGCGATTGCGCGTTCTCCTCCGAGCAAAAGCCGCTGCCCGTTTGGATAGTCGATGATGATGTCTACGATGAAAAGCCATCTTTTGTAATCGGAACTGTTGACAAGTTTGCTCAACTTGCATGGCAACCGCTATCGCGAGCAATTTTCAATATCGACGGAAGAGGGGAGCGGGTTGGGCTGCCTCCGGGGCTTCTTGTACAAGACGAGCTGCACCTCATTTCAGGCCCATTGGGCTCAATGGTGGGGCTTTACGAGCCAACAATCGAGGATCTTTGCAGTTACGTGGTTGATGACAAAGTGATTCGCCCAAAAATTGTGGCCTCCACGGCAACAACAAAAAGATTTGGCGAGCAAATTAGGCAGCTTTACGGTCGCTCTCAGGTGACACTCTTCCCTCAGTCCCTAAAGGAGCCAAACGAGACATTTTTCTCAAGCGTGCTCAAAGACGACGATGGAGACGCAAGGGGAACTCTTTACATTGGGCTAAATCCTGCAACGTATCAGAACGGACAAATGTCAGCGAGCAAAGTGGCGGCTATTTTGACTCACGCACCCTTTGCATACACCGGCGCTCCAGAAAATGCCGACTACTACAAGACGTCCATGTGGTTCTTCAATAGCCTGAAAGAGTTGGGGATGACACTGACTCTTTTGCAGTCTGTAGTAATTGACACCATTAGGGGCATGGCCAAGTACAGAAGGCTTCCTCAGGATAAAGCGAGATGGCCAGGGCATCCTCTGGAGCTAACAAGTCGTGTGGATTCTTCCGATGTCGCCAATCTGCTTTCGCGTCTTCAGGTGAACAGCAGTGACGAGAAGAATTACGTCCGCACGTGTTTGGCCTCGTCAATAATGGAAGTCGGAGTCGACGTACCCAGACTCGGTCTTCTGACAATCATGGGTCAACCGAAATCAACATCCCAGTACATTCAGGTGTCTGGGCGAGTTGGACGAGATCGTGAACGTGGCCCCGGTCTGGTTGTGATGCTCTACAACACAGGGAGATCAAGAGATCGAAGCGTCTACGAACAGTTTGCAAATTTTCACGAAATGCTTTACGCCAACGTTGAGCCGATAAGCGTGACACCATTTGCGATTCAAGCCATGAGGCAAGGGCTCGCCGGGGCAGTCATCTCTCTCTACAGGGCCTTACTAGAGATCAATGCTTCGGCAACAGAATTAGAAACCGTAACCTTTGAGAAAGCGATCGAAGTGATGCGGACCCGTATGGCCCTGGTCAACGAAGATCCGAGAGTATCTCAGGACTTTGAGAATCAGATCTCTGATTTGAGAAAACTCTGGAAACGCTATCAGCCCTCAAAGTGGGATTATTCTCGGGACCAAGAAGATGGAAAACCTGAGAATCAGGACACAGCTTTAATGCGTAAGAGGCGTGAGCCACTTTCCAGCTCTATCCAAGGCGACAGTTCCATCCGAGTACCGACCTCGATGAGGAATGTAGACGGTCAAACCCAGCTCATGCTTAGTGCCAATCCCTATTCACACGTGGAGGTGGAATGATGCCAGGACCAAAACATGAGCTCCGGCAAGGAGCGCTAATTCGGGGCCAGGGTGTTGGTTCCATGATCGTTCTCAAAGACGGCCTATCTGTCATTATCCCTGGACTGGATGCTTGGTACATAGATAAACAAGCCAGGAAGCAAAAGATACCTGCGGACGTCATGCTGATTGACAAAAACCTTTCCGAGGCTCTCGGTGTAAGCCACTTCGTGCAGCCCCCTGCAGTTGGTATTAGCGAGGAAAAAGATTCTGATGGGCTACCTGTGACGGTGTTTCCTCGATGGGTGACTTGCTCAAACTGTTCGAGATTGGATCGATTAGGGCCATCCGACACACGGAGAACAAATTGCTCAGAATGCGAGGCCAACGGAAAGAAATTCGCAAAGAGAATCCAGGTGAACTTCGTAGTTGCCTGCCCTGATGGGCACTTGGATGAGTTTCCATGGGTGGAGTTTGTCCACAGATCTCATTCACCAAATGGTTGTGGATCACCAAGACTTGAATTGAAGTCGAGAGGTACGGGTGACCTCAGAGGCCAAGTCCTAAAATGCCTAAATTGCAACGTGAATCGCACTATGGTCGGGGTTTCGGACTCAGATGATGAAACAACATTCTTAACTAGAGCACTTGATAAGAACGGCATCCCATTCAAGTGCAGTGGAGCCGCCCCTTGGCTCCGGCTCGCTACTGCAAGTTGCTCACAGAGTATTCGAATGGTGCTCAGGAATGCCTCCAATGTCTATTATTCGCAAGAGCACTCATCGATTCTCTTGCCAAGTGTTGCAGTTGGAGATTCTGAACTGATTGAGCTAATTCGGGGAAGTAACAAGGATGGTGAGTTTCAAGGCAAACTGGCTAAATACCAATTTAACTACAACAGGCTTGCAAAATACGTCATAGGTGATGACGATGCATTTTCTCATCTCAATGAAGATGCCCTCGCTCAGGCTTTCAGGGCTGTCTACCCAAACCCGAATCTAACTGACGTAGATGAGGAAAAGGTGCCAGTCATTAACCGCAACCCAGAGGCGGAGGCTCTGGCCAAGCCCGTGGAGCACCCTGACTTAATTGTCAGGGAGTCAGGATACAAAAGCGGTTTCATACCAAAAATTCATCTTGTCAATGAGGTACCGCTGATGAAAAAGACATCAGCATCCGTGGGCTTCAGTCGAATCATTCCAAATCTCATACCAACAGCAGAGGCCAGAAGCCTGTTCCGTAGAGTCCCTCATGGTCCAGATACCAACTGGTTCCCTGCTGTGAGAAACGTGGGTGAGGGAATCTACTTAACCTTAGACATGACTGCCTTGAAAACCTGGGAGTCTCAGGCAGGAGTGGTATCGAGAGTGGCTAAAATCGACGCCAACCTCCTGAAAAATAACCGTATCCCCTCTCATGGGGAGTCTTCCCCGAGGTTTGTACTCCTGCACACTCTCAGTCATCTTCTGATTCAAGAGCTAGTGGTCGCATGTGGCTACACCGCGGCCTCACTCTCAGAAAGGGTTTTTTCCACTAAAGATCATGCTGGAGTTCTTGTTTACACAGCTTCATCATCTGCTGATGGAACCATGGGTGGATTAGTCGCTATGGCTCAGCCCGATTCATTCAAAAAAATCTTTGAAACCATGCTCGAGAGGGCAAGATGGTGCTCAAACGATCCAATTTGTATGGATCTCGGTAAATCAGGCCAAGGAAACAGCGGTGGCAACTTAGCTGCTTGTCAATCCTGTGCGTTACTCCCTGAAACCTCTTGTGATCACTTCAATCAGGCACTAGATAGGGCCACGCTGGTGGGAGAGCTGAGCGACTCCCCATCATTTTCGGGGTTCTTTGTTTAGAACGGGCAAGGGGAATTTTCATGGGAACTATTTGGGTGACCCCGAACACTCACAAAGATGTGAAAACCAACCCAAGTGTTGCTTGAGAAACTCATCTTGCTCTGGATCCGGCATCCTGCTGTCCTGAAAAACTTTTTTCCGAAAGGCCATACATGAAAGAAAACCAGCAAGAGCAGATGCGATTCTTGCCAGAGGTCCGACAAATGCTCCTCGATGCCGGATATTTAGAAGTCATGGAAGCGCCTCAGGGTCAACGTCTCGGTTGTGACTTGGTTGCTTACGCTTCGGGCTCCAATAAAGGCACTATCGGTGCCGTTATCGAAGTGAAGCTTGGGGTCAAGGTAAACATGGCCGTAGAAGCCGCGAAACTAGATCTGGCGAGAAGCCGAGCCGGAGTTTCCGGCGGACTGCTGTTTACTGATTCAGGCATTTTTGACCTAACAACAGAGGGAACGGGTTTCACTCAAGTGGAAATAGTTCCCAGGGTGGTTTTGGAATCAGCGCCCGTCGGCAGCCAACACGCCATAGATACTTTTATGTGGAATGTCGCTAATGAGCTTAGAGGCTCAACAGGCTCCGGAGGTTTTATTGAAAAGCTGATCAGCGTTATCGTTGCAGAGAACGGGATCGTAACACTGCCCGGGAGCCCAATGAAAATCAGCGGCCCGGCTTTCAGAGAATTCCTGTCCAGGAGGGCGTCACTTGGAAAAATGGACTCCTTGGAAAGCCAGTCTTCATTGGACACCCAGGCTGTTTTTACATCACTTGCAAAGCTGTTTCCGGACACCACTTCCATTTTTGATCCATTTTTTGGGATGGGGTTTTCTGCTTTTGCTGCGGTGGATGCCCTAAAGCCGTTTTCGGCAATAGAAAAGGTTTCAGGTTTTGAGGTCAACCACTCATCCTTTGAGTTGGCCGAAAAGCTCAGCGCAACGGTAGAGGGGCTGAAAGAGTTCAGAGTCGAGCTTGGCTCTTCGATTGATCGTGATTGGCCGGAGTCTGATCTATTGCTGGCTGAACCACCCCTTGGGCTCCGTCTCCCCGCACCAATTTCTATCTCTTCGGTCTCCGTTAGAGATATCGAGGCCTACACACTTCTCAAGACCGCTGTAGAAGTTCGTGATGGCGTGAATCGCAAAGTAGCAATTATTCTCACGGGCAGAGGCTGGCTAGTCAGGGATAGAGATCAACAGCTTCGTGACAAACTTGTCGAACTTGGTGTCGTGCGCGCCGTTCTTGGCCTGCCTGGCTTGAAGGCAAACACTTCAATTCCCCTAGTCGCGATTGTTCTTGCTAGGGGAGATTCTCAAGTGGTCTTAGGGGAGCTACTCGAGGACTGGCGAGACCAGTTGACCGGGGATGTGGGGAATTTGCATGATTTACTCAAGCTCTGACCACACCGTATCCGTTCTCCCTGCTTCCAAGCTGTCGGGCAGAGATTGGAACGTTGGGCTTATAGCTCGTGACTTTCTTTTGAAAGCCGCGAATTCAGCCGGATTTGATCAACTCTCCGATCTGTGCGAACCCATAGCACCAAGTTTGTGTATTGAAACTGGTACGACTTTTCTCTCAGGCTCCAAGAGTGGTAAATCTATGACTTTAGTCCGGAAAAAAGGAGATTCGGTTGGCTCTGGCTTCACAAACCTTGACGAAGCTGTCTCTTTGCTGATTGATTCATCTGGTAACGCCTACACCGCTTTAGGACTTGGAGCGGAGGCAATTTTTGACGGCACCTTCTCCGCTTACCGAATGAAAAGCACCGAATCCGTTGTTTGGACTTGGGCATCGCTAAATTATGGATTGCAAACTACTTGGTCAGCAGGTCTTAGCGAGCTCGCGAAAACTTCGATGTTTACAGGCAATGATGATCGCGACTTGCTAGTTGCCAGGCCCACGCAACAGTTCGCACTCGAATTTGGGAAGTTTCTGGAGCTTGCATATCAAGTAAATACCGAAATTTGGGATGAGGAAGAACACAACTCAAGCTATGGATCAAGAATTCTCGAAGCAGGATCGCGCTGGGAGTTGAGGCCCATGCCTGAGACGCTAAAAAGGAACCATGGCTTGTCACTCGGATCGTTAGTCAAGAATATTCTTCCAGGCAAGGGTACAAAATCTGACCTCAAGGAGGGGCTTCCTTCCACAGGGGCCAACTGGATTCGGACTGGGAATATCTCAGCGTTCCAAGATTCGCGGTTAGAAGGGCTGGTTCTGGCAAATCCCGGAGATGTTGTTACTCCTTCGATTGGATTGCTAAGTCAGGCGCGCGTGGCCAAGGAAAGCATGTCGGTAGCAAATGGACATTACCTTCTTGTCCTGAATGCCGATGTTGATGCTGAGGCGGTGGTCAATTTTTTGAATTCCAGGATTGCGAATCAGATGCGTAAGCATGCAGTACAGTCAGCGATTATCCCTCGCATCAGTACCTCTGACCTTCTCAAGTTCTCCTATGTTGAGGCAGCAAATTACAGTGCTTCACTGCGAATCCTCATGGAGAGGGTAGTTACCCGATGAGAATTCCAGTGCACGCGGCTAGGTCACTTCTACATCTACTTTTAGACGGAGAGTATTCCACCATTTCAAAAGCGGTCGAGAAAAGGCTGGAGCGCATTGATCTTGATCGTACCTTTCTTGAAGAATCCATTGAGAAGCTGGAACTACTTGTGTCTTTGATGGTTCAAGGAGACACTGATGTCGAGGATTGGCCCGGACTCTCTGAAGAGTTTGCCGCGCTGGCCACGTGGTTACTTCAGGATCTGAAAACGTCATCCAGTAGCACAGACTTTGACAAAGTGGTCTGGAGGGACACGGCGGAGCGATTATCTGAGCAAGGGTTGGTTAGTGATCATTTTCCTATTGAGCTGCGACTGCAAATACACCATTGGGTCGTTGGAGCCTGTTGGAGTGAGGAAAAGCGCGACTCTGCAATTCTATTTCCACTGACTGCATTGGGCCTTGACAAGGAGCAGGCAGCCCTTGCTTACCACGGACTTGTTGAGCAGATGCAAATCATTGAATCCCTACAGCTCGGAGGGGAGCCGGGGCCCGAGTCAGAAATGGCACTGTCCAGCATTCCTATCCGAGTGCTAGGCCTTGCAGAGGCACTAAATCCCGAAATAGTAATGAACGCGGGAAAAGCATTGGAGACGCAAATAAATAAGCTTGGGCCGCGTAGTGAGGGCTCGTCAAGGGCAGAAGTAGACCTGGTTTGGAATAATAGAACCAGCATCCCTGCCTTGGTTCAAGAAAGAAATTCTATAGCCCACGTCCTCAACACTAAAGGCAGAGCCTTCACTCAGACTGTTGGCCGCCTTGACAGGGTTCAGGCGCACGAATTAGGAGTGCTTGCTTCAACTCTTATGGCTGGCGAGATATTATCCAGAGTGCAAGTGGTGAACGACGAACGTGTAAAGGTCTGGGCCGCAGAAGTTCAGTCGCAGCTCTAGAAACAAAACCTAGTCCCCCTTGAAAAGGAAAGGTTCCTCTAAGTTGTCTTAGCACTGGGGTAGGGTCATGATTAGATAATCGAGGGATTGGGGCGCTTTGAATTACGCGAGCTTTATTTGGTCTGTTGCAGACAAGCTGAGAGGGCCCTTCGGAAGATCTGATTACGGCAAGGTCATCCTTCCCTTCGTAGTGCTTCGCAGACTTGATTGCACTCTTGAGGCAACAAAAAATCAAGTTCTTGAGGTAGCCAGAGACAATTCACTTGAGGGTGTAACCCGAGACGTGCTGCTCCAGGACGCCGCGGGCTATAAGTTCTACAACACTTCTAAGTACGACCTCAAGAAAGCCAGCGGGGACCCATCTCAACTGAGGTTGAACATCCAGTCTTACATCAATGGTTTCTCACCCAACGTCCGAGATGTCTTCGAGCGATATGAGTTCGACGCTGAACTAGCAAAGCTCGAGGAGAACGACCTTCTTCTACTTGTTACCCAAGAGTTTCTAAAGCTTGACCTTCATCCAGACCGGGTCAGCAACACAGAGATGGGCAACATCTTTGAAAACCTCATCTCGAGGTCCATGGAAGCCGCCAACGAACAAGCTGGTGAATACTTCACCCCTCGAGATGTTGTGCGTCTGATGGTCAACTTACTTTTTGCCAGGGACGGAGAGATTCTCTCTAAGCCTGGAATCGTCAGGCACATTTATGACCCAACTGCCGGCACCGGCGGCATGCTTTCGGTAGCAGATGACTACATCAGAAGCCGAAATCCAAAGGCCTCGCTCAGCCTCTATGGCCAGGAGATCAGGGCAGCGTCTTATGCAGTTTCGAAAACAGACTTGCTAATCAAGGGTCAAAACGCAGAGAACATGGTTCTCGGAGACACTCTCAAAGAAGATGGCCACTGGGATAAGAAGTTCGACTACTGCCTTGCCAACCCTCCTTTTGGAGTGGAGTGGAAGGCATCGCAGGATGTGGTCACCAAGGAGCACGAGCAACAAGGTTTTGCCGGACGATTTGGACCGGGGCTTCCCAGAGTAAGCGACGGCTCACTGCTATTTCTTCTTCACCTAGTGAGCAAGATGCGCCCTGTTTCTGAAGGCGGTGGCCGAATCGGAATTGTCCTAAACGGGTCACCACTTTTCACGGGTGCAGCAGGCAGCGGAGAAAGTGAAATCCGTAAGTGGCTTTTGGAAATGGACCTAGTAGAGGCGATCATCGCCATGCCAAAGGACATGTTCTACAACACAGGAATCGCAACCTACATCTGGATTCTTGATAATGACAAGCCTGCTGAGCGCAAGAACAAGGTTCAGTTGATTGACGGCACAGGCTTCTACCAGAAGCTCAGAAAGAACATTGGCAGTAAGCGTCTTGAGTTCTCAGAGCGAAACATCGAGGACATCGTCAGGCTCTACGAAGGATTTGAAGAAGGCGAGTTCTCAAAAATCTTCAACTCCGAAGACTTTGGTTACACAGCCATCACTGTCGAAAGACCACTTCGACAAAGCTGGCAAATCACCGAAGAAAAAGTCGTCACCCTCACAGAGATCTCAATTTTGAAGAAGCTTGACCCTGAAGATCGACTCAAAATCCCAGAAACTCTTGAATCCCACATCGGTGATGAAAAACATCAAGACAAAGATGACTTCACCAAACACCTCAAGAAGCTGCTCGCAGAGATTGAAGATCTAACCACAGCCCAGCTGAATGGCCTAGCTAAGCACTTTTCTCAACGAGACGATGAAGCCCCGATTGTGACAGACAAGAAAGGCAATTCTGCTCCAGATCCCGAACTTCGTGACACTGAGAATGTGCCCCTCACTCAAGATATCCCTGAATACATTGATAGAGAAATCAAGCCTCATCTTAAGGAGTTTTGGGTTGATCGATCTAAAGACAAGATCGGTTATGAGATCCCCTTCACTCGCCACTTCTACAAATACACCCCCCCACGCCCGCTAGAAGAGATTGACAGTGAGTTGAACCAGCTCCTATCGGAGATTAGTCAGCTTCTCAAAGAGGTTGAGAACTAACCATGCGAGAGATGAAAGCCTCTGGAGTCCAATGGCTGGGAGACGTTCCAGATGATTGGGAAGTAAAGAGAGTCGGTTCTCTATTCAGAGAACGAAAGAAACAGGTGAGTGCAAACGATCACATCGCCCTCTCTGTCACTAAAAAAGGAGTAGTTCCGCAATTAGATTCCGCTGCGAAATCAGACGCAACTGAAACTCGAAAGTTAATTAGAAAAGGTGATTTTGTTATCAATTCAAGATCAGACAGGAAGGGCTCATCTGGCTTGGCTGATCGTGACGGCTCCTGTTCTTCGATTTACATAGTGCTTGAACCTTTGGGTATCACTGGAGACTTTGCCCATCAGCTCTTCAGGTCCCAGGCATTTCAGGAAGAGTTCTATCGCTGGGGTACTGGCATAGTGGACGACCTCTGGTCTACCCGGTATTCAAGTATGAAGATGATTTCCATCCCTGTTCCGCAGACGGAGGAACTTGCGTCCATCGTTGCTTACCTCGACAAAGAGACCTCCCAAATCGACACCCTCATCTCAAAGAAAGAGCAGTTGATTGAGAAGCTATTGGAGCGACGATCGGCATTTATCCTTGCAATCATGTCTAAGGGCCGAGGGGAGGCGGGTTCCCCTTTTCCCGGCCCCTATTTAAATATGTCTCCAAGCAGCTGGAGGGTCGTTCGAGTTGGCCAGGTCGCCGAATTGGTGAATGGGTTTCCTTTCGATTCGGAGAAGTTCTTCCCCGAGGGGCAAATGCCTCTTGTTCGAATTAGGGACCTACTCGCTGAGGACTTTGAAACCTTTCTAACTTCGACAAGCGATGTTCCCTCTGAGAAGTACCTGATTTCTGATGATGACCTAGCAATCGGAATGGATGGCGACTTCAATTCAATTCTCTGGGACCGTGGAACGGCAGCCGTGAATCAAAGGGTTTGTTTTCTAAGGTTCAAAACGAAGCTCGAGGCAAGATTTGCAAGTTTTGTTATCCCGCTAGCGTTGAAACAAATAAACGAGGTGACCTACTCCACCACCGTGAAGCACCTCTCCTCGGGTCAGATAGTCAAGATACCTATTCCGCTTCCGCCGCCTTCGATGCTTAGTGAAGTCGTTCAAATTCTTGAGTCAGAAACCTTCCAAATCGACACGCTCCTCGAAAAGTCCCGGAAGGCAATCGAGCTTCTCAAAGAGCGCAGACAGGCCCTCATAACCCAGGTAGTGACTGGGAAGATAGATGTCAGGGGGTTTGCTGGTGGCAATTCACAATGAATACGTCTTTGAGAAAGAGATCTGCGCTGAACTGCAGAGCAGGGGCTGGCTTCACTCAACCTCCGATTCGGGGTATGACCGCGAGCTGGCCCTCTTCCCTGCGGATGTTTTCGCCTGGCTTGAAGAATCTCAACCTGACCAGTGGCGAAAGATAGTCAAACCTGGTGACTCAGAGACCCACCAGACCAAAGCAAAGAACGACCTTTTGCACCGTCTTGCAAAGACACTGGACACTAGCTTGTCCCACGGTGGTGGCACTCTTGAAATGCTACGAAAAGGCTTCAAGGCGTCGCCTGCCAAGTTCGAGATGTGCCAGTTCAAACCTGCTGATGGTTTGAATCCGGAGACTGTCTCACGTTATGCCAAGAACCGACTGCGAGTGATGCAGCAGGTTCACTACTCAAATAAGCGACGCCCGGATGGTCAAAAGCACAACTACAGCATTGACCTGGTGCTGTTCCTGAATGGCATCCCGGTTGCGACAGTCGAGCTGAAGACTGACCACACTCAGTCAATTCATGATGCTGTGGCTCAATACAAGCAAGACCGAGACCCAAAGGGCGAGCCTCTTCTTTCGTTTGGGCACAGAGCACTCGTGCACTTTGCTATGTCCAACTACCAAGTTCAGATGACTACTAAGTTGGCTGGTAAGGACACCTACTTTTTGCCTTTCAACATGGGCAACAACGGAGGAGCGGGTAACCCTTCTCGGGAAGATACCTCTCCGACTGCTTACATGTGGGAGCAGATTTGGGAAAAAGACACCTGGCTGAACATTTTGGGCAGGTTTATGCACCTGGAGTCAATCAAAGAGACCGACCCAGTCACAGGTGAAAAGAAGCTGAAAGAGACCTTGCTGTTTCCTCGCTTCCACCAGTGGAGTGCTGTAACTTCCCTTGTGGAAAACTCAAGGGTCGAAGGTCCTGGGAATCGCTATCTGATTCAACACTCAGCCGGGTCAGGCAAAACCAACTCCATAGCTTGGTTGGCGCATCAGCTATCGACTCTTCACTCGGAAGGTAGCAAGGTCTTTGATGCTGTGATTGTCATTACAGACCGCACAGTTCTGGATGATCAGCTTCAGAGCGCGATCAAGCAGATTGATGCCAAAACGGGAGTCGTTGCAGCAATATCCGGTGACGGCGAATCTAAGTCTCAACAGTTGGCAGCAGCACTCTCTAGCAACAGACCAATCATCGTTGTTACCATCCAGACCTTCCCGTTTGTCCTGGACAAACTGCGAGAGCAGGGCGAGAAACTTGGTAAGAACTTCGCAATCGTTGCTGATGAGGCTCACTCTTCTCAAACAGGAACTACTGCCAGCAAGCTTCGGGCAGTACTGAGTGATGCTGAGTTCGACAGTTACCAGGAGGGCGGCGAGGTAGACATTGAAGCTACCTTGCTAGCAGAAATGGAAGCCAGAGCTCACGCCCCCAACCTTTCTTTTTATGCCTTTACCGCGACTCCAAAAGCTAAGACGCTTGAGCTTTTTGGCACCCCGGGAGATGACGGTTTACCAAAGCCATTCCACCTCTACACAATGCAGCAGGCAATCGAAGAGAAATTCATCTTGGATGTGTTGCAAAATTACACACCATATAAAGTTGCGTTCAAGTTGGCACACAACGGCCAGGAGTATGACTCTGATGCGCCACTAGTGGATCAAGCTGAAGCTGTGAAAGAGATGATGTACTGGCTTCGCCTGCATCCAACCAACATTGAGTCCAAAGTTTCGATCATTATCGAACACTTCAGATCCAGTGTCTCTAGATTGCTTGGAGGAAAAGCAAAGGCAATGGTTGTGACAGGCTCACGAAAAGAGGCAGTTCGCTACAAAATTGCTTTTGACAAATACGTGTCGTTGCACAAATACGAAGATGTCAAGGCCCTTGTTGCGTTTTCTGGAGAAGTCGTTGACCTAGAGTCTGGACCAGAGGGCTTCACGGAAGCAAAAATGAATCCAAAGCTTAAGGGACGCAGTATTCCGGAGGCTTTCAAGACGGATGACTACCAGGTGATGCTGGTTGCGAACAAGTACCAGACTGGATTTGACCAGCCATTGCTTTGTGCGATGTATGTGGACAAGCGCCTAAGTGGAGTTAGTGCTGTTCAGACGCTCTCCAGGCTGAATCGTGTGGCAACAGGTAAAGACAAAACCTACATTCTGGACTTTGTGAATGACCCTGAGGAGATTCGAGAGTCTTTCTTGCCGTATTTCCGGACTGCTGAGCTGACAGAAATAGCTGACCGAAATATTGTGGCTGATCTGGAGCGGAAGCTGGGAGCCGCTGGCATTTACGACATCGACGATGTGAACCGAGTGAGTGACCTCGTGGTTACCTCAAAGAAAGACAAAGGCAATAACGCCTTAACAGCAGCACTGGCAAAACCTAGAGACGCGTTCAAGAAGTCCCTAAATGCTGCGAGGGGGTCCAAAAATGGTGCTGAGGTAGATCGTCTGGAAACTTTTCGCAAGGACATAGGTTCGTACGTTAAGGCTTATGGTTTTTTGTCTCAGATCTATGACTACGGTGACACAGACCTTGAGAGACTGAGCATTTTCTTGAGGCAATTGGATAAGGTAATCGCGGATTCCGCACCTGAATCTTTTATTGACTTGAGTGATTTAGAACTGATCAGATACCAAGTCACCGAGCAAACCAATCAAAGTTTGTTGATTGACGATACTGGTGCTATCGGGCCCTTTTCCGCCCTAGGTGGACACGAGGCCAGGGACCCCAAGCTAGTGCTTCTGGAAGAGGCGATTGCAAGAGTTAATGAAATGGTTGACTTCTCAGATGGCTCCTCAGTATCTGGGAAGATCGTGGTTGATTCGGTCCATCGGAGGCTCCTTGAAAACGAGGATATCGTTGCGCAAGCCAAGGCAAACAGTGAAGAGCAGTTTGTAGGAAGCGCAGACTTGGGTGACGCAATTATTCGTGCATTGATTAGCTTGAAGCACGACGCTGATGATGCATCATCGCAGATCTTGAGTTCTCCGGCGAAGCAGGATGAATTCATAAAGCTCATTGGAAAAGCAATGTTCGCGAACCTAAACGAAGCAGCCTAACCACTGCCTATCGGATAGAGATTTGATCGCTTATGCTCAGGGATAAGGGATCGCGAGGAGTGCAAATGAACGAATCAGTTGACCACCTGCAAATAAATGGTCAAGCCAGACCCATTAACGAACTTTTTTCTCCATCCCGAAGTTTCACGGTTGAGTACTACCAGCGCGAATACGCATGGCAACGCGTGCAGGTTGAGGAATTGGTCAACGATCTTGCCAGAAGTTTTCTTTCGACATATTCCCCCGAGCACACCAGGTCTCAAGTATCCGGGTACCCACCGTATTTTTTAGGACCAATTATCACTTACACATCCTCAGCTATTAGTTACCTGGTTGATGGCCAGCAGAGGGTGACCACTTTGGCTCTACTACTACTATTTCTGAGAAGTAAATCGACCGTTGAAGAACAGCGCACTTCGCTCAGTGGCTTGGTTTACTCAACAAGCTACGGAACGGCCAGTTTCCGAATGCGTGTTGAGGATCGAGATGCGGTTATGACGGCAATCCTGGATGAGACTCCGATACAACTTGAACATTTGGACACGAGCAGCAGCAATATCTGGAACAGGTATCAGGAGCTGGGTGAGCTTTTTCCCGAGGAGCTATTGGGCGAAGTTTTGCCCTATTTTATCGACTGGATTCAAAACCGAGTGATTCTGGTTGAGATCTCAACTCCCGACAAAAACATGGCCCTTGAGATATTCGAAAGCATGAATGACAGAGGGCTGAGACTCACGAACATGGACATGCTGAAGAGCTATGTTTTGTCCCGGATTCTGGATCCATCAAAGATAGAAACAGCCAACGACACCTGGCGTGATATCACTGGAAAGCTTTCGGAATTGCAGAAAAACGGCGAAACAGAATTCATGAAGACCCTCTTGAGAGCTAAGTACGCCGAGACAGCCAGGGAGACCGGAAAAGGCTCAACCCCAAAGCACTTTGAAGACATAGGAACGGCATTCCATAAGTGGGTTCGTGAGCAGTCTGAAGCAAATGACTCTGCCGCTGGCAAAGCCGGCGCAATGCCCCTTGCAAGAGCAGAGGACTTCGAGGCATTTGTGATGAAAGAGATGCCGGTGCACGCGCGGAGATACGCAAAAATGCTCTCCGCTTCACAGCACCTCACTCTTGGCTGGGAGCACACCTATTACAACGCCAAAAATAATTTCACTCTCCAATATTTATTGGGCTTGGCTGTCAGTGAAGTAGGAGACGATGACGAGACATTCCGTCAAAAATTCGAGCTTGTTGCCAAGTACATAGATTTGATGGTTGCTCGCAGAATGGTGAACTATAAACGTCGCGGCTACTCGATGATGTCTCGACCAATGTTTGCATTGGCAAAGTCACTCCGCGGTAAATCTCTAGAGCAGCTAAGGGCAATCCTTTCCGAGAGGGCAGCCGCTCTTGAAGAGAAGTTTGACGCGATGTCTGGGTTTGTTCTGACAAATATGAACAAGCCAGATGTTTTCTATTTATTGGCAAGAATGACTACTTGGCTAGAGGATGATGTCAGCGATAAGTTTTTCAACGGCTCTTCCAACACCGACCCCTTCGAAGTCGAGCACATTTGGGCTAATAAATTCGAGCGTCACCATGAAGAGTTTTCAACGGAAAATGAGTTTCTGCAGGCCAGAAACCAGTTCGGGGCCCTTCTCCTGCTTCCGAAGAGTTTCAATGCCTCATTCGGCGCACTCACGTACCAACAAAAGGCACCACAATATCGTAAGCAGAATCAATTGGCTCAGACTCTTGTTGATGGGCTTGGGAGAAATAACCCCCGACTGGCAGTTAAGGTTAGCAACCACGGACTAGACCTTGTCGCCTTCGAGGATGGCTTTTCCAAAGAAGACATAGCGCTGCGTCAAGAGTTCTACAGGCAGCTTTGCGAGGTAATTTGGAATCCTGCGGCACTTGGGCTCAAGTCGGAGTGACAAACTCATCTAGAACCCTTGGTCACCTGTCTCTGTTTTAGATTCGCAGCTCGTTACGATCTTCTATCTGAAGAAACCAGACCTATTCTTGCGCTTTCAAGCTTTGATTCGAATCCACTCATGTCATTCTTGGAAGACTCTGCTCCTATGGTGCTCCAGGAAATAAGACTTGTCCTGACCAAATATTTTCACCTTTTTATCTACCTGGATACCCCATCTCTCAAGCACATCTATGTCGAGGTTGCTCGAAAAAACCATCTCACCATCGTTCTCAAAAGTCATTAAGCCTGAGTCGAAGAGCTTGTCAATATGCGGGGAGAGGAATAGACCGTTGTGGCCATTTAGCCTCTCTTCGTTAGTAGATGCTGCCCAGGGCTTGATGTGGCTAGCAATCAATAGCTTCGAAGAGGTAACCCCCGTAACTCTGCAGCCTTCCTCGAAGAACTCAACTCGTTTTCTAAACTTTCCTTGACCTCTTCTTGCAAGGACTAGTGAGGCCTTCATGGTCTGGTCCAGAATGCTGTCTTGGATTATCAGCTGCTCTTCTTTGTCGAATGATAAATCGTCTAGATTTGTAACTTCTGACGTCAATTCTGGTGAACCCAATAGTCCTAAGAGCAGCGTACCAAGCTCGCCTGAGATTGATGTCAGGTACACCTGATTGCCATTTCCATTTGCCTGGATAGGGGAGTACTTTTCTGGCAGTAGTGGCGCAATGAGACTCATGTGCAATTTTGGAGTTATTGGCTTTTCTGCTTTTTGAAAATCAACATCGACAGCCCAGCCATTTTGTGACCAAGTTGCTCCAGCATTACCAAAATCAGTTGGCTTATTGGCGGAGTAAGCACTTGACCTTGCAACGCCGATTGCAATTATCTCCGCATTTGCAAAGGAAAAAACAATGTCTCCTGGTCCCACCTGAGTCATGAAATCGTAATACGGGTTCCTCCCACCATCAGCGTTTTTCTTGGGAGACCACATGAAACCACCGGCAATCTCTTGCCGAAAAGTCTGTTTCTGATTTACCCACCAGAAATTCATGAGAGGGAATTCATAGACATCTGCTAACCAAGAATCATTTCTGATTTCGAGATTTTCTTTCCAGAGTGCACTCCAGTTCCAAGAGACCGCATCATTTCAATTGCAGCGTCGAGGTCTCCGCCATATTTATTCATCCAGGCAGGGGGGCTTGAAGCCTCAAATGAAAGCCACATCGTGTCTACACCGCGAGCTCCTCCGTGTTGGTGGCTGACGCCCTCTTTGTCGACGTTCATTTCTGCTTTTGGGATGACCCAGCAATTTGCTGAGTCGGGAGAAATGCCCAGGCAAAGTACGTAATCGTAATCTTGGTCTCTGATTTGCTGAAACTTGTAGACCGGAGCCTTTGACCAGAGGGTGGAGAGTTTGATTTCAATTCTGTGGCCTTGAATTACTCGATCATGGTCTGTTCCCGAAAGTGGTTTCAAAACGTCAAAATCGTTGACTCGAAAGAGCTCCGAAACGAATTTCTCTCCGTAGGCACCCTTGGCCCGACTGGGAATGGCCAGCAGCCATTCATACGGGCTACCTGCCCAGTTATCTAGAGCGGCGGATCTTTCGTTCCCAAAGCCGCTAGAGATTTTCGCTAATTGTTCGTATGCAGCAGACATGTGACCCCCAAAGTTATTGCCTGAATTCAGTTTCCCGCTCGGAGTCAATCAATGCAAGTCTTTTTTTCATCACCTCGAACGCTTCTGGGTTTTCGTCCACCAGTAGAAAGTGACGCCCAAGCTTTTTAGATACGGCCCCGGTGGTTCCAGAACCCCCACAGAAGTCTAGGACTAAGTCCCCTGGATTACTGCTGGCCGTAATTATTCTGCGCAGTATGCCCTCTGGCTTTTGAGTTGCATAGCCGGTCTTCTCTTTGCCTGTGGGAGAGACAATAGTGTGCCACCACACGTCTGTCGGAAGTTTTCCCCTGGCTGCCTTTTCTGGTGTAACCAGGCCCGGAGCCATGTAAGGCTCTCGGTCAACCTCCAGGGCGTTGAAATGGTAGTTGGAAGATTTTGAGTAGACAAGAATGTTGTCATGTTTCGCTGGCCACTTCTTAGTGGATCTAGCTCCGTAGTCGTAAGCCCATATGATTTCATTTATGAAGTTCTCCCGACCAAAAATTCCATCGAGCCAGACTTTTGCGTAGTGAACTTCTCTATAGTCCAGGTGCAAATATAGCGTTCCCGAATCCTTCAGAACGCGGTGGGCATGCTCTAATCTTGGCCCAAGAAATGACCAGTAGTCAGCGAAGGAGTCGTTATAAGACGTTGAACTTTGACGAATACTCTCGTAACTGTCGCCCTTGAAGCCTTTTCTTGTGCCAGTTTCCGACCTGACGGTCTTGATCGACTCTCTTTTTTGAACTTTGCCGGTATTGAAGGGCGGGTCAATGTAGATCAGATCCACGGAACTGTCATCTAGCTGTTCTAATACCCGCAAGTTATCACCAAGAACAACCAGGTCTTTTTTTGAAATATCAATCACAAAGTGAGCCTAATGAACTTCTCTGACTTTATTGAGCACTAACCCGGTCTTGACTAGCATTCATCTAACTCAAACAAAGGTGTTTGGGCATCTTCGTCGCCATGAAAGGGCCTGAATGGACAGTTACAAGTTTGGAGGTAGTGTGTCCTTCTACTGCATGTTTGAACAAGGCCGACAGATAAAGCAGGAATGGCCCAGACCTCCTTTTTGAATTCTTTTCGTCTGTTCGCTTAGTTAGTGTGTTTGTGGAAGACGAACGGGGGAAATAATGTCAGTTGTGGGAGAAACTTGCCTGAGGTGTAAAGGGTCAATTCCAGAGAATCGGATACTAACCACGCCGGACCCGGATCCTTACGGCCCGTCGTCTGTCCGCACCTTTACCTACTGCTCGGCGTGCGAGCACCTTTTCCTGAGGCCGAGAAGCCATGGCTTCTCGGAGATTTACAGTTTCGAGGCTGAATTGACAACACCGCTTACCGAACCAGCGGTGGAGATTCTCGCTCGGGTTCATGAGGAAATACTGGATCCAGAAGGGGCTGGGGAGTATGAAGTTAATTTCTTATCCGAGCTCCAGTCGGGCGAGATGAGCGAAGAGGAAGTGCTGGATGACCTCGTCGAGGGCGCTACCCTCAGATTGAGTATCAAGCAGTTCCAAGTGTCGTGGAAATACACAGCCGAAGAGCTCGGAGATTTGGGCATAAACGAGCTAACACCCATGGCTGAGCTTGCTGAGCAAGTCCTGGATCATTTCAATGGTTCTTTGCCAGATGTTTACGTAGACTCGGCCGAAGCTCTAGTGCAGGACCTGAATGCTGTGGCCATTTCTGGGGAAAACTTGAGTTTCACCTGCACAGGGTGGGAAGCCGGAGACTAACAAGCCGACAGGAGTTAACTATTGACAAGCATGGTCCAACCGTCGAAATTTCCGTGTCCTGGTTGCAGTCAGACAATTTGGCATGGATTTACCGGGTTGAGCGACATTAGCGACTTTGACTTCGGAATTGTTTCAGAAGACGATGAGATTTGGACCGATGGCGTCAGTTCCGGACAAGCTGTCGACACTTTGGACTTAGAGCCCACTCTTGCAACAAATAACCAATTTATAGCGAAGTGCCCTTTTTGTGGATCTAAGTTTCCCGACTACTTCATTCCTTGGTCCAAAGATTCAGACGAAGACGACTTAGAGATATTTGCAGACTTAATTCAACTCGCGAGAGATAAACCCGAAGCTGAATCAAGCGGTGCACTAATCAGGTGTTCACTTGAGGAAACACTCGGGTACCTAAAATTCTTGAAAGGGAGAACCCGCTTAAACTCCTGGGCCTCATGGGTAGCTATACAACAGCTGCACTTTGAATACATCCACCTAATACGGAGCGGTCATCTCCAAGCTGGCCCCATGGAAACAGTTGCGTCGAAAGAGATTCGACTAGGCCTCGAAGCCCTCGTCCAGCCTGGTGAAGGCTTCCTCGCAGTGAATCGTGAAACCCCCAATGCTAGTAGCAGCGAAAAGGTTGTCGATTGGGCGACTGTGTGTGACGCACTTAGGTCAGTAGGACAATTTGAATCAGCGGCAAGAGCTCTGGAATTGGCTCACGCGGATTTCGAGGCCGAATCTAATTCGGGCCGGTTTGGCAACAACGATATGCATGCCTGGGGTGCAGGACTCAATTCAAGCAGAATGGCCCAATGGGCAGCTGCTCATCTCTCGAAGTAGGGATCTCGGTACCACCATTGAGGTAAACGTCGGACTTGAAGCACCAAGCCAGCGAAGCTCTGAAGAGATCAAGCCCCAAGAGAGAGTCCTCCGCGTCTTCACCTTCTACATCAATGACCCAGACTCTGAAACAGGCGTTTTTGGTCGAGTGGCAGAGTCTCAGGAAGAAGCTGAAAAAGAGCTCGAGAAGCGAGGCGTCAGAGACTACTTCTTGTTTGAGGCGAGGGACCTACTTCCCGAGGAGCTGCCTGAAAATGCAAATTTTCGAATCAAACCCAGCCCGCATCTTGGACCCCATTGGTTGCCAATTGTCGACGCACTAGAGATTGTTATTACCGATCCAAGGTCACAATTTATGCAGCTTCAGACACTAGCTCGTGAGTATGGTTTCGATCCCAACGCGTCACCATACATTCAGGGAACAGTTCTGGCAGATGGCAGATATCATTTGGAGGCACCAAAACATTTTTTCGAGAACTCAGTTCTAGATCACAACAAGATGCAACAGATGTTGTTTGTTGGGTGGAATCCCCCAGGTGATGATGACGCAACCTACAACTATTGGCGTGTCTTTGACTTTGGTTGGAACCCAAGGTCAATCGCAGAATTCACCCTAGAAACACTTACTTCGGTCTTTGGCGTCACAGATCAAGATTTCTTTAACTTTGGGTCAACATGGCAACCAGAAGAGTTAGCCTCAAAGGAAACGCTGCATAGAGTGAAAATTGATGAGGATAATCCGGGGGGCGCGATTTTCAGGTTGCCTGATTGGGTCGAATTTCCCGTGACCATGGTTTCCAAAGGCGAATCGCAATTGCAATCACCAGAGCCTCAACCTCAGAAGAAGGAAAAGGCCAGTGAGAAATACCGAAGGGACTATTCCAATTTGATCTTAATGATTGATGAGTTGGGATTACTTGAAATCAGGGAAAGGGCGGGATTGGTTGTTGCGGCACATAACTCTGGAGATCATGCTTACTCGCAGCGCCTTGCACTTGAGTTAGTAGAGAAATTGAAGAGTTTTGACCCTCGAAACTTTTCCACCGAGTATTCAAGTCGGTTTACTAGCTTGATTGACAAACTCGAGAGTGAATCCGCAAACTGGTTTAGACCTTTCATATTCGACGAAGCTGTGAGGTACTCCGAATTGCCTTCAGGGCTTCAAAAGTTGATTAAAGAAATGGTCGAGAGAGTCCAATTGAAATACGAAGACTTCGCTGACAAAAAGCTCGTTGAATATATGGACGATTCGATTGCTCTAAAGCAGGCTGAGATCCAACGGGAGATGAGTACGTTCCTTCGGATGCTCGTCACCGACTAAATCGACAATTTGCGCCATTGGTTTAGGGATACTCCCATAGTCGAAAAAACATAGGCTTGCCCAATTTGTTGAGGCTCTTGACGATCGGTGCTCTGAACTTATGCAGGACTATTGCGACCTTTCAAACAAGGAATAGGCAGAGGCAATTTACTGATCGACCAAGCATCCTGGTTGGCAGACTCGATCCACTGATCGGGAACAGTTCGAGGCCATTCAGCATCCACGTTTCTGGTGAGCCAGAGACGGGTTCACTGAATGAGGTGAAGGCAACGTGGGAGCAGAGCGGTTATCGAGATCTTTCTGACGATGAAGGCTCCACTTTTGCATCCTCGCCTTTTGATCTCGAGTCGTTAGCTCATGAGATTGCTAGGGCAATCAGCATCTTGGAGATTTTCTATGAGGTTGACCGAAAGAAGCGAGTTGACGGCTCCGGAGACCCGAGGCTGATCGAGCTGCTGGGGTTTCAGGCGAAGCGATAACTGCTAAAACGTCACACCATTATGTAATCATTCTTGAACTCGAATACAAGGAGTCCAGTTGAACAAGACAAAGCTCAAGAACTGCCCAGTTTGTGGCTGGGAGTTCCTGCCTATTCTTTATGGCTACCCAACAAAAGAGGCTCTTGAGAGCAAGGACGTCTTTCTAGGCGGGTGCATCATTGAACCAGATAGCCCTGACATCGGTTGCTCAAATTGCCAGTGGACAGGTGACGAGTGGCAGGTGAGCGCTCCGCTTATGTCAACCGTTTGGATAATTCAAGATAGGGCAGGGCTTGTTCCACCAATAGGGCTTGTGTCATTGCGCTTCGACGAGATCGAAGAGCAGTTCATCTTCGGTTTCTGGCAGGAAATCAAAATGACTGCAGAGTATGAAAACTGGTTGGCGGCTGCAGTCGATCCGGTTGTCTTCACTGCACTTTTTGGAGATCTATCACCTGGACTCATTGCGCAGTTTCGAATTGGCAGCAAGATGCTAACCGAAGAAGAATTCATTGATGCAAACTTCGAGGAAATCGGCAAGCCACCCAAGTTTGATTTCAACCAGGTCATGCGCCGCATGGAGCACTAATCTTGCACCTGTGACCGAACTCCTCGCCACCAAAGCACGCAATGCTCTTTGGTTGCAGTTCTTTGTTATGGGTGTTGTGTCTATGGCATGGGTGCCTAGAATCCCTGAGATAAAAACAGCCAATGAGCTATCTGAAACTCAGTTTGGTTTGGTATTGCTTGCAAGCTCCATTGGAGCAGTTCTCGGTGCTCAGCTCTCAGGTACAGCAATCCACA
>Ga0136555_1000119_pt1 | contig 30477 bp, 19 predicted proteins | sample AntRauTorckE5432_FD_104927 | JGI IMG/M metagenome (GOLD analysis project Ga0136555, IMG submission 104927) | Saline lake microbial communities from Rauer Islands, Antarctica - Metagenome Torckler E5 #432 | ecosystem: Environmental > Aquatic > Non-marine Saline and Alkaline > Saline | place...
CCCCACCAAACTTTTTTTTTGGAAAACCGAGGCTCGCTTTTCCAAAAAAAAAGAAATTTGACTTGTGGACCTTTGTGACACAAAAAATACATCTCATAGGCACATGGGCTGAAGCATTGTTAGGTGTAAGCTATTAAGACGTGTGGAAGTGTACATGTGATTGTGTGTGTGTGTACTACATGTATGGCAACACAATAATGGATTGCTACAAGATGGAGTCACTAGACTTACTTACATAAGTCTGATTGCGGACCGGACATTGGGGATGACGCATGCGTGTGGTGTCAGCCAACCATATACCTGACTGTACTGACGCAATGGTTCAAGCAAGCGTTACTTAATTGAATAGAACACTACGTACTTACATGTGTGTGTGTGCGTGTGAGTGTGTGAGTGTGTGTGTGTGTGTGTGTGTGAGTGTGTGTGTGTGTGTGCGTGAAAAGATCACTCGTGATGGAAAAGTGAGGATGTCCCGCAATGAAGATTTTCTGGCGGCCATATTGAATTTTTCACCACCTCCCCCACCAAACTTTTTTTTTGGAAACGGGAGGCTCGCTTTTCCAAAAAAAAAGAAATTTGAGATGACAACTATTCACAAGTCAAAATGTCAATTTGAAAACTACATTTCTCTACAATCTGCTGCTGAACAAATGTGGGCTTTCAGGGTAGCCAGTAACTTGGTATCACATTCAAGGTGGACTCGAGACGACGGGAAGCGCTGAGCTGCGGCTTCTGCGTGAAGTTCAATAAGTTCACCAGGTGATCTAGCATGGTGGTGACATCCACGTACGGATCGTCGCGCACCTTCTCCACCCATGCGTGCGTCATGGCGCCCTGCACACCACCATCAATCCAGGTCTCTGCAGAGGTGCCTGAATCTGCACAGCCGGACCACACGGTGACCTCGGCCTGTACGTGACGCACGTTGGGAGTGGGCGTGTGTGTTTCCATGCGAAAGTTGGGAGAGTGGTAGCTGTAGTCTAGGTCAGCCACAGTGCCTGAATGGCAACAATCAAACACACACAGACACCGAACCCGTCTGGGCAAACGTTGAAGATAGGTCAAGATGAGATCGTCGGCAATGTAGCCGGCAGAAGCCACGTCCGATGGTAACCAACACTCGTCGCGCCCATCCTTCTCTTCCCCTGACGCATCTGTCTGGTAGGTACCGTGGCCTGCATACGTGATCACCAGCTCAGTGGGTCCTTTGTAGTTGTCGCATGCGTTCACCAGCAGGTCAAGGTAGCGCAGGATGTTTGCGCGTGTGGGCTGTGCAATGTGATCCGACAAGGCGCCGCTCTGTCCCAGTACCGCGGTGTCGTGAGTATCCGTCAACAACCACAGGTCATGCTTAGACCACTGACAGTTTTCCTGTAGGAAGCTGGTAACTAAAGCGGCATCACGAGCGCAGCCGTTCAAACGCAAACTGGGACGCGCATCTTCGTAGTTCACCCCGATGCATAAGGCCAAACGCTGCACTGTCAGCTGCTCGTGATCCGGCAGACTGTGGTACCAGGTGTCGTCCAGACGTGGTCCCGCCAAGTGCACTACACCCTCAAGCACGTCCTTGTCCGAAAGAGCATGGGCTGCTGCAGCTTCGGCTTCGTCGGTTCTGGAGGCTGTAATATCAGGCCAGTACACAATGAGCACGACGATGCCTGCTATCGCCACGAACACTGCAACCCCCACCAAAATTTTCCATCCCAGTTTCATATTAGAGTCACTGAAGTTCACGAGAACAACTGTACTCAATTGTACTTCGTTCGGGGTTTGCTTTTGGAGACTCGTGTAGAAAAGAAAAGATCCAGACACAGTCAGACTAGAGTCAGACCCAGAGTTAGACCCAGACCCATACACCGAGTACAGACACGTGAATTTACAGAAGAATATGTCCTCCACACCCGCTTCTCTGCAGGCGTTGGCACCGAGTGTGAGTGGTGTAGCCTGGACTTCTCTGATCTTGGCTTTGCTGGGCTTTCTAGGTTTGCTGTTTGTGTTGGTGTACTACTGCACCGGTACAGTAGTCAATCCGGAGCTCAGCGCACCGAACGAGGTCCACCACATGCGTGATGCTTCGGAGGGCGCGGCAGACTGTACGTTTCAGAAACGTATGTCCTCACGTACTGTGATCAGCTTGACCACTATTCCTGCGCGGCTGCAAGAGTTGGAACCCACGCTGGAAAGCTTGATGAAACAGACCATCCAACCCGACCGTGTGTACCTGTGCTTGCCGCACTCTTCGGTACGGTTTCCGGAGGAAAAGTACGAAGTGCCGCCGTGGTTGCGCACGTTTCAGCAGCGGCACGGTCACCGCTTTTGTCTGTTAAGGTGTGAGGATCATGGTCCGCTGACCAAGCTCCTGCCGGTACTACAGCAGGAAACCGCGCCTGACACGTTGCTGATTCTGGCGGACGACGATCAGACTTACCATCCTCGAGCTTTGGAAAGGTTGTACATGCAGAGTGTGCAGCACCCTAGTGTGGCCTGGGGGTATCGCGGCTTACGCTGGACGCCTGCTGGAGATTCTGCTTATGAGCGCTCGAATGAACGTGGTGGCACAGACACGTATGTGCTAGGTGACTGGTCTGTAGATCTGTTGAAGGCTGCGTCCTACGCGTCTCAAGTTGTGGACGTGTTGGAAACCTACAGCGGTGTGGTGTATAGGCGGTGCATGTTCGACGCGGTGCAGCTGAGCGACGTGCCTTTGGAGCATCCGTGTTGGTATTGCGACGATTTATGGATAGCACACCATTTGAAGCAACGTGGAGTGCCTCGACTGCTCTTGAACGACCAGGCGGCCGAACACGACGGTAATGCAGGATCTCTGAAGTATCCCATTGTGAGACGTACTCAAACCGCTATGAAAGCGCCCTTGGCCGAACAGAACTTCTTCGTTGGCACACGAAATGCTGATTGTTGGAGCGCGCTATCCCACAATGCTCTTCCAGACAAACCCTGACTCCACTACTCGTCATCGTCCGAATCGTCCTCACTGTCCACCATTTTATCACAACAGCACCACATAACCACAATTTGGAAAGACAAGTGTATGATGTTTCCAATGGCCCTTGCTACGTCCGAGCAGTTTTTTGACCACTGATCATGGTCTGACAAGTCATGACTGTGGTCGTGGTCCATTTTCGCGGATGGATGAATGTAGAGCTCTTTTAATTTTGGGTGTGGTTGGGCAAACGTAAGCCCTCATACAGCACTGTGAACAGCTGTGGCTGCGTGTTTGTTGCGCGCGCGGCGGTGCTTTTCTGCGCATACCTCGCAACGGTGTAATGGATCCTCTGCGGCGGCACGTTGCGAGGCTGTGTCCGGTTGGCTGGGATCTTGCGCGTTGAGGTACAACACGCTGTTGATCATGATGAGGTTGAGAATCACTGAAGTCACTCCGCTGATCAGCAGGACGGGATCCTGAATAAGTGCACCGTACGTGAGCCAGTTTAGAGCAGCGGTAAGACCAATGCATAATGCCAAGACACTCACACCTTCCGCACTACCCACATTCCACACGTGTATAATCGCCACAATCAGCCACGAGTGACCCATTACCGCCAGCACACGCATCCACATGCCGAAGGCCGGCCCCAACGGGGTCTGTTTCAGCTTGGATACACTCATGGTAAAACTAACTGTGAGAGTAAAGGTCAAGCGGTTTATTTTACAGAGGGACACCACGGATTTCCATCAAAGCGCCCAGTCGGCATCACTGGGCACAAACTTGAACATATCCGTACCCGGAGCCGGTACAGGCAGAGTCGGAAGCATAGTGGTAGACACACTACCTGCTAAGGGCAGCATGGCCGGTGGCATGGCCATAGCGGCCAGAGTGGCCGCAGCTGCAGTGTCTGAAACGGCACTGGCTGGTACTGCGGCTGGGATTGCAGCTGGGATGGTGATGGAAGGCAAGGCCCCTGCGGCTGCGCCTGTGGCTGAATTCAAGAAACCTGCCGAGTTCAGTGTTGGTAACAGATTGAACTGGGTACCAGGTAGCTGCAAAGCAGACAGGTCCAGCGTAGCATTGACCATCTGTTCTACAGGATCGTTCGGTGGGGTCAGACACGGTGGTTGAGGCGGAGGCTGAGGCTTGGAGAATCGCTTACGACGCCGCTTTGCGGGTTTGTTTTCGGGCGGATGATCGAGTTCCACGGATTTCGCCTGCTTGAAAATCTTGTGGATGTAGGAACGCTTGCGCTTGCCGGCGGTGGGAGCATCATCTTCACCGGAAGAGAAGGCACTGCTTGAGCTGCGATTCAACCACAGCTGTCCACCTTGGGGTCTCGATTTAGCTTCAGCCTCCACCTTTGCAGCGTGCATTTTCTGCAAAAACTTCGCATAAGTCGCGTGTTGGGCAGCACGTTGGACTTGCAGACTGACCGTGTTCAAGGAGCGCGCTGCTCCATGACGGTAGTGCAGACCTTTGCCCTTGCCTTTGGGCGTGAAAGCGTACACACCCAGTTGAGACATGCACTGTCGCACGCTCATGAAACCCGGAAGAGCTTGCGTACTAACGCGTTGATCCAACCGCTCGAGAGCTTCTGGCTGAAGTGCCAGCTCGTACATGTGCAGGTAGTCAGGTATGTCGTTGATGGGTTTCTTAGTGATGTACTTGTTAGGGTGGAATGGTTGGCGAGGAGGCAGCGCAGGTAGGGCACAATCCACGACTAGGTCGGAGAGGAAAACCTTGAGTTGCTGCTGGGTGTACGGCATGCCGTACACTGGAGTGATCGCAGCATCCGCGCACAGGTCCAGACTGAAAGTGCCGGCCAGGACTTGATCGCGAGAAGCCAGCTTGGTATGTTTGGTGAACCTGTTATGCGCCTGCTGGGCACAGAACTGACCCACGCGTGCCAGGCCCAGGATGCCCGTGGTCAGGGCCATGGGGCGATCCAGGCAAAAGTGGTTGAGCAACTGATCCACACTCTCTATACCACGCAGCAGGTACTGCGCGTGGATGAAGAAGGTGGGAGACAGCAACCCGACGCTGGAGTGGTGGTGCACCAAACAGGTGCCTGTGGCCCGTGTCAGCTGGAGTTCCAAGTAAAAAGGATACCCAGGCTGTTGGCACTGCTGGGAATCGAAGGTGTCTTCGAAACAGACAGGCTTGAGCCACTCGCTGACGTGGAAATCCCTACACAGCATGTGCCAATCGGAGTAGTGACGACGCATGATGTCGTGGACCACAGAGCGTCCAAACGCCACTGCTGGTACCACGTCCACTGGCTGTGGCTGGGCTTGAGGCTGGGCTGAACTCTGTAGCAGCAAAGGTTGCTGCGGCAAAGGTTGCGGCTGCTGCTGCTGTGGCTGCTGTGGCTGCTGTGGCTGTGGTAGGGGTTGCTGGGCGGGCATGACTTGTTGGTAGAACGCATCGGGGTAGTAGAGTGCGTCTGGCTCGGGAAGGGTAAGCTGCGGCGCACCCACTTGCGGCAGTATGGCTTGCTGAATCTGGAAGGGCAACTGCGAAAAGTGGATGTGGTCGACGAAGATCCGAAAGAACTCGTCCAGCAGCTTGCGCAGTTCCTCTCTGCTCTTGGCCTTGTGCTTGTCCGGTGCGCCGCGTGGCATGCGTGTAGAGAAGTTCTTCTTGGCGCTGGAGTTGAGCCTATCGCTACGGCGCGCCACCATCTTGGTGTTGGTGATAGTGTACAACTCATAGTCGTCCAAGACCTGCAAAGAGCTCCGATCGTTGCTCCGATGACTGCTGCTGCTGCTGCTGCTGCTACTGCTACTGCTACTGCTACTGGAAGCGCCAGACACATGGGAGGGTATATCCACCTCCATAGGTGCCATTGAGGTTGAATCCGCGACTTCAGGATCGAAGAAAGGTCCAGAGTGGCGTAGTACCGCACTCATCGGCGCATTCGCGGCAGGTCCGATGGTGGTGGTCACGCGGGCACGGGTGGCAGACTGCTCATCGGGGTACCGGACGATGGTGACGGGGTGGAACAGCATCCTACCGGTACGTGTGTCCGTGCCGCCGTACTTCATGAGCGTCCAGAGGATCAGAGACACGCCATGGTGCTGTCGGAGAAACTTCTCGGTGTCACGCAGCGTCCAGGCCGCAACGCCACTGTCCACGACGGGCTCGCATGCGGGCGCTTGCAAGGGCCGATCGCGCACGGTGGGCACTGGAAGACCCCAAGGAGTCTGCAGTAAGGCCTTACGGCTATAGTGTGGCAGACGCAGTGGCATGGCGTTCACTATGTGACTAGGTAGTGACTCTGCAGTGTGTTGAGTTAGCTACGTATCAAAGGTGGAGCGAGGAGAAAAATACTCATATCTTAAGAATTTTGTAGCGTAGTTTACATTTTTTACAATGGACTTATGAAACATTTGTTTACACTCTTTATGAGTTGCGGATGAAATATGGTCGAATAATCCACACATACACACACACACATACATGACACATACACATACAAAACGCACACAGCTTTCCACGCACATATCGGAGACGTGACATATGGAGCCTGAGAGCTTGGATGTGGTGGTGATTGATGCTGAAGGCAACGGCTTTGCGGTGTACCTACAGGAAACCCTACAGTGGGCCTGCCATGCAACCCGTGCCACACGCCCATCGGGTGCGCATCGATGGCAATTGACTCGCAGTACAGAAGCAGATGTGTCCGCTACTGCACCTCTGGATGATGCTCGCGAATTCGACGCGTATTTCAAGATCCAACAGCCCATCCCACGTGAAATTACGCAGATCACACGCATCAACCGCTACACGCTGAAACAGCGCGGTGCCAGTCCTGGCGCAGAGGTATTCGCGCGCTTGAAGGCGTACTTTCAACGCCTTGGTCATGGTCCCAAAGTGCTGGTAGCCCACAAAGGGTTCGACTACGACTTTCCTCTGCTTATGGTGGGCTTGTTGGAAGCGGGCATCACCGATCCGCTCAAGTGGCTACGTGATGAGTGCGGGGTGACACATTGCTTCGATTCGCTCAAGTGGGCAGCAGAGTGTGTGGATCCCAATCGAACTGATAAGGTGTGGGACCACCTGAAGTATCCACTTATGTACCACAGCACAGGCAATCCCATACGTACCATGTCATCCCTTTACCAGGTGTTCTACCCTCAAGGAGCTTTTCGCAATGCGCACAATGCTTTAGCGGACGTGCGGGCGTTGGCCCAGGTGCTGAGGCATGAAATTATGGCAGACTTGCCGCTCACAGATCCCTCGCACCCCGCGTGTTGCACCTTGGATGTGGTGGCACACAAAACCTTGCAGGAGATTGCACTTCAGCGAGGTCTGTGGTTCACATACGGAGGAACGGAAACCGAACGTCTCGACACGCCTGAAGGGCTTCGCTACAAAGGCAGACATGTGGAATCGGGACGCTTACCTGAGCTCAAGTTAGCCCACAGCTTCGTAACCTGTAACCAGGCAGACATCAACCTTCGAAAACAATTGAGGGCTATTACTCATGAGCCCAAAGGCTCTGAAGCCCGCAATCTACCCCTTAATACTCACGCACGCAAACGCAAACGAAAACAACAACTGGATTTCACCCCTACTACCACCCCTACTACCACCCCTACTACCACCCCTACTACCCTCACGCCCACGACCCCCAGTCCCTTACCGACCTCCAAGAAACCCAAGTTGAGTCCACACAACGTACAGAACAGCACCAGCACCAGCACCAGCGGCGCCAATGGCGCCAACAACAGCCTTACAGCTACTGTAACTGTAGCTTCGGTCCGCAAACGTGCGACTACTTGCAAACGAAAGCGAAAGCATTTGTACACTCAGTAGAACTTCAATGTGATTCTAAGTCAGGCATGTTTTCCAGCTCGTGTTCTGTCTCTGATTGCGTGATTGATTGCGGGGGTGCCTGCGTGGTTGCTTGCGTGGTTGCTTGGAGTTCCGTGGTAGTATGTGAGGAGGAAGTGAAGCGATGTGTGATGGGTTCGATGAAACAGATGAACCGGGCACGACAACAGTCTCGGGTGATGCGCATAAGATCCAGCACGCGACCGGCATCGTGACCGTGTTGATGCATGAGCTGCTTGTACGTTTCGTGCTTGTGTCCAATGACACTGCCACAGTAACAGCGGACAGGAAACATCTGGGTAGGTATGGTCTGGCTGGACTCACGTGGACAAATAATGAGGTTTGCTGAAAAATGAGACAGAAATTGAAGCCATCTCAAGCAACCTCTAAGCAGTCTAGTTAGTCTTAATAAAACCAAGCTTCAACAGGAAGGTCGAGGAACTTCATCCCGTCAAAAGTCTTACTGAAGCACGGACTCTTGCGCGGCAACGGTGGCTTGTCGGGGTGCACCTGAGCGTACTTGCGCTCCAACCACACGCACAGAAAATTGAGATCTCGAACGGATTCCTGCCGCAGGCTACAGCCCATACGTGCCACCTCGAGCAACAAGGTGTCCGGGTAGGGTAATCTGTATAAGGCCAGCATATTCTCGCGACCAGTGTACAGGAAAGCCTGGTCGTGGTTGCCTTGATAGTACACTGACCCGAAAGCTTCGCCATTCACATCCATCTTGTACCAGTCTGTGCAAAGGTCAGTCTCGGCGACCTCAAGAAATTCTTCGAACGTTGGGAAGTTCGTGGCGGACTGCCACGTATCCACCAGGTCCTCGAAGGCGTCCAAAGGCATCAAAGGCTCCAACGCGTCAAACAACTGGAACCCATTGACACGCTCGTTGTTCGAAAGCTTCAACTCGCCGACATCGTTCGGATACGTCTCGAGGAAAAGCTCAGCATACGTACGCCTCTTTCGCGGTGGCTCAGGGTTCTGCGCGTCGCTCGCGAAGATCGTACAATACTCACCGGGCGGCACGTCACCCAGGCGACGGGGCGGACGCGGTGCGTTTAGGTCGTAATCTCCGCCGACATCAACGTCAGAAGTCTCCCAGACAATGAGCTCGTCGCCTGGGGGCGCAGCCGCCACGAGTTCACTAGGTGTGGGAACAGAAGTCACAGGGTTCATTTCGCGATGATTTGTGTGTGAATGGTGGTTCCTGACCAGAGGACATAGTGAAGACTGCAATGGTAATGGTACAGTAATAATGTGCTGCAACTCAATTCACTATGCCACGCCTGCAACCTGCCTTTTCACAGCATCATGTAAACATAGAGTGGATTATTGGTCATGTATGATGTGTACAAGCTGTACCATGTATGAGTCAGTTTGTACCGCGGAGTACGTACATCATGGGGTGTAGTGAGGATCGCAAGAATACCATAGTGATCGTTATTGGACAGCTTGTGGTTGTGTCACTTTTCATTATTGTATGTGTAGAATATGCGAATGAAAAGGCGGAGTACGAAAATTTGAGAGACCTACCACAGTTGGCGTGTAAGGTTAAGGCAGTCCATGAGTTCGTCGGAAACCCACATCGCGCGTTACTGACACTGTACATACTGCAAAACCCAAAATTGCTGGACATAGTGGCGGAATGTGACCCACAGACGTCTTGCCAGACGCAATTTCCGGTGAATGGAACTCTGCATTGCTGGTATCATTATGAACAACTCCAATTGACTCCTGTCGACACTTCTAAGCTGAAGTTAAATATGACGATGCACATCATACTGATGGTTGCGCTAGTGCTGATATTACTCAGCCTGTGCAGTTTTTGGATTTTCGCAATCCAATTGTGGTGGTGGGAGCGACAAGCTAGAATACGTACCGAATCAGAACTTCCACCACCTACAGCAACAGGCTCTGAAAATTCAGAGAATGCGTCGATTCCGCTGGTCTCCACTCATGTACCCTCCGAAGCGGAAAACAGTGTTTAGAGCTGCCAACTTTGTAACATGCGTATCATTATCGTGTGCTTTGATCAATACAAATGCTGACTTACAGAAACGCGTACATAGACCAACAAACAGGCAGATAGATAGACAGACAGGACTACTTTCAATGTCTAAATTCGTGTTGACCAAGTGCGTGATGCGTTACTGCAGTTACCTGGCGTCCGATGGTATCACGTACGAAAATCTTCAGCACCGCATTTTGCGGGGCTTGGACGCAGGCAAGATCTTTCTAGTCTACTTTGTGCGCCAGCGAGAGCTGCCTGAATTGGATGAGTACGACGAGAAGCAAGCTGAAACTGTGCAGAGCGTAGATGACTTGTGCCTGGGCGAGATTGTGGACAAAGTCGACCGTGCACACATCTTGTACCTAGCCAGTTTGTTGTGCTGTCCTGAAAAGGACCAACTGCCCGTACGTCGCGAGTTGGTGTCTGAGACTGCTGGTGAGGCTGAACTGCAAATGAGCTCCGTGGTGATGGGAGAACGCAGTAGCGCCACCCACACGTACATCTTCAGGCTCCTGCCGGAAGTGGTGGAGGAGCTGGACGAGGACGAGGAAGACGACACAGATCCAGAAGAAGAAGAAGAAGGAGAAGAAGAAGAAGATGTTGAAACAGAGGAAGAAGAAGTGGCGGGAGCAGCTTCGGAAGAAAAGGCACCTTCGCATCAAGACCGACACCGTCGCCACCGTCGACGCGGCAGACGTCATCGTTAGCTTCGCTTTACACATTTCACACATAAGATAAAGACATTTTTTGTGCAGTTTATGGGTGTCAAGCACGTTAAGCTCGAGCGCACAGACCATGTCTTCCTGTGTCTCAGTAGAGAGCAAGGTCGAGGTCGATATGCATGAGCTAGTGGTGGATACGTTCAATGCGTGTGCAGAAGAATTTCTGGAAGTGTTCGAAGTCAACACGAATTTTCAAGACATGGTTTGTGAAGAACATGGTCGAGTTGAGAGTGCTGAATGGTGGGTTTGGTCGCCGTCAACCTGGAATACTGAAGTGAAACATTTGCGCTACAAGTTCGAAAGTGCACGTGAAAAGTTCACGGAAGAGATCTTTGACAAAGTCGACATTGCCACAATCCTCTTCGATTATGTGAAATATTTGTGTTGCTACCGTACTCATTGCAATGGTTGGCGTAACTCAGACTGGATGGAGGTCATGGAGTACGCACTGTGGCTAAACGCAGTACCTGAGTCGCATCCTGGGCGTGAGGGTTATTGTGCCACGTGGCAAACCCTGCGAAACTACACATTGCGTGCGCACTTGGAGAGCTCCGCTCAGAGATCCACCCAGAGTAGCCTTCCAAGACCATCACACTCTCGCATGGTCACCAACACTGCCGAGGCGCCTGCCGTTGCGCCTGCAGGTGCCATGATGGTGGTCATGGGGCAGGGAAATAGACCTTTGGCAGTGATACCTTTCGATCCCAGTGTGCACATGCCGCATCAACACCCACTGTTGAATCCGCAATTCTTCGAAACTGTAGAGCTTTTCCACTCACCAAACGAAAACGAAGGCGAAAATGCAGAGTATGACGAAGACGAGGATGAAGATGAAAACGAAGAAGAGGATTATGTGGAATTTATGGAGCAGTAAACATCATTGTTCAAACCAAAAGACGTTGCCAGGCTTCAAACTGAGGATCTGGGTGTCCAATAGTGTTTTCCACACCCATGAGTGAAGCATACCACCAGTGATAGGGTATCCAAACCGTGGTGCGATTCCACTGTCCCGGATTGCCAGTGGTAGAGGTTTCCATGCGCATGTGTGTGAAACCCGGTTGCAAGGTCTGTAGGAACACCGATTCGGCAAACATTTCATACGTGACACCGTCGACCAAACAAGTACCTTCAGGCAACTCTCCTTGCGCTTGTCCAGAACGACCAAACACACGCATATACATTGTGTGTGTGTGTATGTGGGTGTACGTCAAAGTGCGAACAATCACGCAACGTGTCGTGGATGTGCGATGGGGGAGGGATGTTTCTTTGTGAGAATGAGGAAGCACCCCTTTGAGTTGGCGCAAAATAAGTATTTTTTCTTTGCATAGTGCAGTGCTTAGATACATATGAGTGTGTAGAGCGGATGATAAAAACATGCAGCACCTAGAATATCCCGTTCAAAGAGCTTTCACACGCTTCCGCGCATTAAAGTGCGAGGATGTCCCGCAACCAATCACGCAACGTGTCGTGGATGTGCGATGGGGGAGGGATGTTTCTTTGAGAAAATAGAGTATCAAACCTGTGAGTTGGCGCAGAATAAGTATTTTTTACGTGTACAGTTTAGTGCTTAGATGCATAGGAGCGTGTGGAGCGGATGATAAAAACATGCAGCACCTAGAATATCCCGTTCAAAGAGCTTCCACGCGCTGTCCGTCGAGGAACCAGCCGCGGCGGGAGACGCGTCCCCGTGCGTCGGACCACCCCTTAATGGGATCTAAACGCTTCACCAGCTGTGTATGACGTCCTTGCAAGCGTTGCACATGGGTTAGCGGCTGGTTTACATACTGCCATTGCTGCTTCAGTTGACGCGCACGATTGCTGCCAGTCACGCTTTCAGTGCACTCCACTGTGTGTACGAACAACGGTTCTCCGCTCTCCGGATGGTGTTGCATGTAGCACCTGCCCACAAAAGTACCGCGCTCGTCCAAGTGTCCGGCCAGTACGGGTCCGTGCTTGGACCAGTGGTAGCTGGAGGCGGTGCATCGCCACGCCAGGTGAAACACATCCTTGTCTCCAGCCAGAGTCTGGTAGGTAACTTCAGGTTTGCAGTTGAGCGCTGCACAGATCTCCAGTGGCTTAACGTGCCTTAGTGTGTCCATCACCAGTTGGTTAGTTTCCTGCTGAATGGCGCCCACGGCACCGGTGGCGGCCAGCTCGTTGGCCTGCGCCAAGGCATATCCGCGAACCCGCACCCCTGCGTACTCGTACTCGATGCCTTCGTCCACATGCAGCAAGTCAGGCCAGAACAAGGCACCGCTGGTTTGGTACGCTTCCAAGTCAAAGAGGTTGCATGGATCCATCAGTGCGCAGTTCTGCGGCTGTATAACCAACACATGGTGATAAGGTGTGACTAACAGCGCCAGGGCCCTGGCTGTGCGCACGTCGTTGGTGTGCAGTTTATCTTTCCAGCAGTACAAAGTGACTTGGTCTGTAAACATGGGCGCGGTGGGCCACACGTGGCGGTGTTCATCGGAACACAACCAGACTTCTACTGGCAACCACTTTCCAGCTTCTGGTTGTGCCATGCGCAGATGTTTGACACACTCGATCACGTCGGTGGCGTCTGTCTCGTTGTGGCCCACGATTTGTACGCAGCGCGAGTTTATGTTCTTGAAGTTCCGATAGCCTTTTTGGCGGAGACTGTGTAGTAACTGCCAGAGGGGTTCGCTACTACCTTGTGATTCTTGCCACAGGGTTTCGAACCAGGCGCCCAGATCTTTGAAGCTGGCACCGTTCGTAGCGGTTTGCACGACGGGAGCGCCAGAACCAGACACGGCGGAAGTGCGAACTTGGTGCCTCAGCGCACTCAAGGCCTGTGTAGAACCCAGTCTTTGCTGAGCCAGTTGCATGTATGCCACGTCTTCGGCATCGAACTCGCGCATGGCCGAGTCCATGAGATCTTGAAACTCTGCCTTGTGGGCAGCAGTGTTCTGTGACTCTTGGTACCATACCAGTATGAGAAATAGTAGCATGACAGTAGAGATGACAGTCATCACGGTTAAGGTCCACATGATGTACGACGGACGCAACGAAGATGGTGGAATTAACTGGTGAGGGTCCTTTCCACGTTTGTTTGTTGTGATGCGCAGCACAAATACATTACAAAAAACTTCTGTTTGTACATGAACACCGAAATTTATGGGTTTAGTTCGTAACCATGGTAAGTGGAATAGAGGTCTGAGGTGAGGGTAGGAGCTAGTTTGCCACCAGTGTCAACGTCCAGCAAATACTGGCGCACACGTGTGGGTTTAGTGGGGTGAGTCCACAGACTTGGTTCGATCCTGAGACCGCAATGGCCTTCCCGCAACGTGGCTATTGGACCATCATAACTGGTATGGCGTGGATGGTTCAGCACGTAGTGCAGGTGTCCTAAATTAGTGTTAGTGGAGCGGCAGTTGAAAACCAAGCGGTCTGGAGAACTCTTTCCAGTTATGCTGGATGGTATGCGCAACCATTCCTCCAGCGAAAAGTGAACCTTCCACAGGAGCTTTCGCAACAGAAGCCACTCGTGGTTGTTTTCCCACTGGGCGGCGTGACGTTGGTAGACCATCTTGACCTGTGGAGATCGTCGTCTAGTCAAACGTTCTTGTCGTCCAATCAAGCCGAAATTGACCAGTTCTTCCAACAAAGCCTGGATGGGCCTGTACACGTGCAGGTAGAAACCCCAGAGCACTAGGTGCGCCTTGCTCAGATGGGCCTTGGAGAACGCGTGACGAAAGCGCCACAGAAAGTCGTCAAAGGAACCGGGGTAAGTGAAAGCTACTATGCGCACGGTGTCGTGCACCTGAGACAGCCGTTGCACACGTCCCATCATCTGTACCATGGCCCACAGACGTAAGTCTGGGTTGGGAATCCACAGCTGTTGGCTTTGCGCAAAATCTAACCCGCTGCAATACTTCGTACTGATAATCAGCACTTTGAAACTCTGGTCTTGTCTGTAGACCGCGATTTGTTTGGTGGCTTGTCGGGGCGTGTGGAACGGTTTGAACCCAGCAATCACAGTGCGCTGGCTTACTTCTGGATGATGGTCAAACAGGACACTTTTGTAGGCTTCCACTGCCACTGCAGACTTGATGAAAATGACCGTGCGGGGCATATGCTCCACTCCTCCGTGCTGGGTTTTCAACACGCCTACACGACGCGAAAAGGCCTTCAGCTTGCCTTGCATGTGAATCATCACAGGCAACGCCTCGTCGACCTGTTTTTCCTCCTCCTCGTCGGCTTCTTCTTCTACCATAGGTCTCACATTTGAGGAAGAAGACGAAGCAGCAGACGAAGAAGATGATGAAGATGATGAAGACGAAGAAGACGAAGAAGAAGAAGCAGCAGACGAAGCTACAGTATCTAGGTTCATCGCGTGTGGTGCTTGGACTTTCAAGGTCGTAGATTCGTCCTCCAGGCCCTTCATAATCATACGTAGCGTATTGATGGACATTAAGTCGACTGGACTCGTACCATCCTGTCCATTGCGTTTGCGTTTTACGCCTTGGCTTTTGTCGTTCTTAGTCTGTTTGTCCTCCCACCGAGGTGGTGACAGCGAACTAGTTATACGCGCGCGGCACTGAGGACAGGTGTGGCGCCCCATTCTCCACATGACCTCCAGGCAAGTGCCGCAGAGTGTGTGATTGCAGGGCAACATCTGGTGCGGATGTTCCATATTGACCATACATATCACACAGTCATCTGTGGCTTTGCCATACGCCAACGTTTTGACCTCGTGAGCTTGAGCCTGCGGCGGCATTGACAATCTCCGAGACGCAACGTTGTCAACTTCCCAGGTCATCAATTCTTGGGCAGAAGCCTCCTCCCACAGCTGCACCAGAACCTGTATAAACAGTCTGTAGTGCATGGCACCTCCCGCGCACAACCGTTCCAACATGTGTAGAATGCGGGAAGTCTTGAGTTTGGCAGATTGACAGTGGTTTACGAAGCGAAAAAGATTGGTCAGACGCTTGACCAATTTCTTTTCCTCGGCACCTAAGGGACACTGTTCTTGCTCGTACACTACTTGAAAATTCGAGGGAGTCGCTCGGGTGGCACCAGAATTCACCGTTGTCAATGGCATATTTTGACCTACCACGCCTGCCATACATAACATGGTTTGAAAGGCGGGTTGGTCACCAAGCCACGGTGAACCAGGAGGTAACCAAGATCGAGCTTTGGCCAGGGCGAAGATGGCATCCAAATGCGTGTACGCAGTAGCACTGATGAGCCACATCTGCTTGGCTTTGAGGTCTTGAATGCGTTTGTTGGATGTACTCGAACGCGCAATCACGTCGTGAGCTTCATCCACCACCACCGCGTCGTACACATGGTTTTCAAACAGTTGAACTGCCGCTTGCAACTCGACGTCCTTGTGCAGTTTTTTCTTGAGCTGACTAGCCAGTGCCCAGGGATCAGTCAGGTAACGCACCATGCGCAGAGATACCAACCACACAGCTTTCGGTTGCGTGCTGAAGAAAGCTTGGCATAACTCCTTAGTGTTGGTGACACGCACATGGGAGAGCGATAAGCATGATTGATCCACAAAATGCTTGTGAATTTCGCTTTGCCATTGCATGGTCAAATGTTGCGGCAATACCACCAATACTTTCGGCGGGTGTAGTCCACAAAACGGTGACCGCGGAGTAGCAAGAACCATTGGTTGAGGTCCGTTATGTGCTAATGCACCAGCACCAGCACCAGCACCGGCACCAGCACCAGCACCGGCACCAGCACCCGCACCAGCACCGGCACCAGCACCAGCACCGGCACCAGCACCAGCACCCGCACCCATGCCGAGGTTCGTAAACATGGGTATTTCTAACCGTTGAAGCAATAAGGCAATGTAACTGAGCATGCAAAGGGTTTTGCCACTACCCGTAGGTGCAGCCAGAATGTGTAGCTGTAGTTGAGTTTGGAAAGTCTGCCATTCCTTTGCGGTCCAGCGTGTGATAACTCCTGAACGTGAAAACGGGGTGTAAACGTAGCAGGCGTCCATCCTTCCCTCATTATCTTTGGTGATGTGCAAGGGTAACGCCCAAAGCTTACGCACCACGTTGAGGTGGTGTGGTATGTTGCACATACGCTTCAAGAGTTTGATTTGCTGTGGTTGTAGACGCGAAGTTTCCTCTGTAGGTGAAGAAGAAGAGGCCCGTGCCCCATTGCGCAGTCCGGGCACTTTTATCTGCTGCAAGTGAGGTACATCACCCGTGGTGAGGTTAGCCACCATCTTGTCCCAGGGTTTTCGTAGTGCAGGATGATGCAAGGCATCAAACAAATTTTTCACATTGGCGTTGTTCTTCAGGCCTATACCACTTTGGTGGTTGTTAAGGCATTCGTACCACTTGTCGGCCCGGTCCACGAAGGTTTGAAACTCCGGCTCGGTGCATGCGTTCAATCGACGCTCTGGATCCACACGAACATTGGACGTTTTTAACATTTCCAATAAGGCCACTTGGTCATCAAGGGAAATGTGTGAACGACCGCTGGCTCGACTGCGTTGAGTGTTTAGAAACACTTGGATTTTACCACCACGACTGGTAAGGATGGGCAGCTCGTTAAGTTTTTGGGAAAACCTAAAACGTTGAAATAGCACAAAGGTCTGCACCAAGGACGCCTCTGCACTCAATTGGTGTAGTACTTTGGGCAACCGCAGATCGGTCCAGGCCTTCATGCCCAGATACTTCTTCAGGGAACGTATGTGCACCGAAGGCATGACAGGCTGTCCATTACGGTTTATCTGCTTGTGGTACCATAGGTGCGTGTCCTGAGCCTCGAACCATACGATCTGGTCTGGATGGAGCAGTTTGGTGGCCTCTTGTACACACTTGGCCGGCCAATCGTAGTTGTGTGTGAGGAAAGCGTACTCCAAACACATGAAGTGTGTCGGTTTAGGCATAAAGAGCTGTGCAAAGGTGTTTGAACTCGCCAGTAACCTATCAATCGAATTGCAGTTCCAAGGTACACTGAGCGGAAAGTAGATCCAGAGTTGCCAAACACACTCATCCAAGGTTCCTTTGACAGGGTGGGGGGCACCAGATACTGTGATGGTCACGGAGTCATTTGAATCATCATCTTTCACCACCAGGTAGCGTCTGTGTCCGTAGTGTTGAAAAGTCACGTTTTTGTCGTACTCCATTAACATGCGTTCTTCAGTCATACGGTACGCCAAAGTTTCGTTGTGGATGATAAAGCCCATGAGATTAAAGAGACGTTGCAACTGAATTTGCTGGGTGGACGGTGCCAACTCTGGACCTGGACTCTTCATGAGTAGTTGGATACCCAGGGGCATGCAATTGAACTGTTCCTCTAACACGTTTGGTCGATCATACAGTAGTTTGTAAGTGGGTAATTCGTACGTCTGGGCGATGCGCTGGCCTGCCAGCTTCTGCTCGTACAAATGCCTGTACAGGTCTTCGAAGAGTTGAGCTCCAACAGTAGGCACCAAGGAACTGCTCTCTGTCTGACTCTTCAGTTCGACTTCCATAGGTACCGCTGCGGCACTCATCATGAAGCCTTGACTTTAGGTACTGTGAACCGTTCTCAGCTCAAGTGCACATTATCAGGACAGTCTACCTGAACCAGCACTGCAGCAGGAAAGGTCTACATCTTACAGTTGGTGACTGAATGGACTGTGCTGTAAGTTAAAAATCAAATTTTACTGCTGCTAAACAGGCGGTGGTGGTGCGTTAAGATTCAGAGCCACCCCTTGCAGGATGGCTTTGGCACCGTCCCAGTCCTCGGGTGTGGGACCATCGACGTTCTGGCCTTTGCTCTTGAGGTGGCGAATATCTTCGCTGGTCAGGAGGGCAATATCTTGCTGGTTCAAACACGTGCGGTAGTCACCAACCTTGGTGGAGGAGCCTTTGACCTCGGGGCACTCGCTGGCCAAGTAGTTGCGAAACTCCATGATAAAAGTGCGCACGTCTACCGACTCCTGCAAGCCTCTGACTACACGGTCGCTCTCCAAAAACGCATCCATGGGTGAGTTGGAGATACGAAACTCGCGTCGCATCTTGTGAAAGCTGTCTGGCATGTAGTTCTCGTCCCAGAAGTCGTGCGAGCCTAACTTCTTCATGAAGTGGTGGTAAGCTTGCGAACACTTGTACAGTAGCGCTGGCACTTCCAGCTCTGCACGTTCTGATAACGTGGTATCGGTGGGCTTGGCCTTGTGTGGATGATACACGGTGGCAGAACGTCTTCCTGCAGAGTCTGCACCGTTGCTGAACGGAGGCTGAATGTTCGTGCAAATCAAGCCAGGTTTCTCCCAGTAGTCCCCGAAATCAGACACGTCAAAGATCTTGTCCATAGTAATGCGCCCGCCTTCGCTCATCTGGTTGAATAACATGCCGGATAAGGTGCACTCGCGATCCATGTCCCACATGGCCCACGCTTTGCAGCCCGTTAAATGCTGCAGCGGGAAGCCCTTGCGCACTTTGTTGTTCAACGTGCCTACTTGGTGCTTGTCATACGGATTGAGGAACAGCTGGGCTAAGGTGGACTTGCCGCACCCGGAAACCCCTTTGAGAATGATGGTCACCTGTAGTCCATCCGTGCGCAGTGGAAACCACAGACGAGCAGCTAAGGCGTACAAAGTATACTGCGTATCTCGGTCCCATTGCTGCATTCGCATGCACTGCTGAGCTACTGGCGTGGAAACGCGCAAAGGGTTGAAAGTTGCATTGCGCGAGGGGGGAGCACACTTGCAGGTCGGTTCAAAGTCTACGTCCGCGTCCAAAGACTCGTAACTGTCTGCCGAGAACTCCTTTCGGTCGTAGATACACTGACGAGCATACCCAGGTATCGTGTAACGAGACCAATTCAGTGGAAAACTGCTGGTCAGGAACGAAGGTTCTCCACGCTCTTGATGACCCAGTTTAAAGTCTGTGCCCTCGTCTTTATCGGCCTCCGATTCATCACCGTCGTCGCCACTCAAACACAACTCATCGTCTTCGAGCTCCATGTCTTCACCGCCCATGGCCCCTGCGCCTGCACCTGCGCCTGCACCTGCGCCTGCTCCTGCGCCTGCACCTGCACCTGCACCTGCACCTGCCCTGGATTTGGATTGCACCTTGGCTTGCTTCATGGCATGCTGTTGCATAACATACCAGTTCCCAGTGGCTCGGCGTTTGCTGATGGTGGTCTGGTCTCTTCGAAACGCGTGGGCGTACAAATGCTTGACCGGGGTGTCTTCGGGAAACATCTGACCCAGAGCTTCCGACGCGTAGCGGTGGATATCAAAGTAAAGCTCGTGGTAAGCCACACAACTCTCCCCGCTCTGTAGACGTTCGCTGAGCGTGATCGACGCTGTTAAACCAGGCGTGATGTCCATGGAGTGGTAAGGGTAGAGGTGGCAATCCAGCACGCTCCACGCACCATTAATGAAGCTGTAGAAGCCTTCGGCATAATTCATGAGTGGAAAGCGTGGATCCTGTGAATCCAACATCTTCAACCCGAAGGCTGTGTTGGTGGTACGACGCTGGGGACTCTCACTCCACCAGTTGAAAATGTGGGGGTCCTTGGCTTGATTGGCACACTGTGAGATCCATTCTTGCATGTTACCAATGCGTTTCCAGGTACATGTGTGCACAAAGCGACCTGGATTGTGCACGTTCTTGATCTTGACCGGGGCGTACACATCTCCGCTTTTCGATCGGCGGAGGTCGTATTCAGAGGCAATCAGGAGCAAACGCTCCATGATCTGCGCGTTCTCCTTGGCTTCCAGAGCATTGAACTTAGGTTCACGACACCGCTGGATCATGAACGGGTCGGGGTATTTGCGCTCGTGCATCAGCGTGGGAGTCACACTCATCAAGCGCGCGTGGGAGTAGAGAATGTTCAGTGTCACATCTACTGTCTTGCATTGTTGTAGCACCGTGTCAAACGCCAGCAGTGTGGAATCCGACGCATCCAAGTCGTTGTAAGCACTGCCCATGCTCACATTGAGGTTCGCCAGCTCCTCACTCTCCTGTAGGTCTGCCAGTACTCGGTACACGTTACGCAGCAAGTTGTTGTAGCGCACCATGGCTGCGTCTCGCGTGGGTAAGCTGCCGGGAAACAGTATCATCGCACGCTGTACAAAACTCAGCATAGACACACTCTGGTCTTGGTGTTGAGCTTTGAGCTGTCGATACTTGTGGGCCAAACTGCGCACCGTGATCTTGGAGAGGCCGCCGCCGTCCTCCTCGTGCCCCTCCAGGTCCAACTCATCCTCCAGCACTTGTTTGGCTTCATCCAACCCTGCCCTGAGCTGGTCTTCGTACTGGTGGTCGCCCATGCCCTCCGCCAGGTCACACAGGTCCTTGCCGTACGTCATCAACATGAACATGTTCAGCGCACACAAGGACAGTGTGCCGTCCAAACGCGACACGTCAAGCTGCATGATTTGTTCCACTAGCTGAGCCAGAATTTGGCCATCGTCCGTAGTAAACTGCGGTATGGTATCATCGACCGCTGTCTGAAACACATCCTGCGGTATCACAATGGGCAGGCCTCCGATGTGCGCTTCGTCGCCACCTCGATCGTCCTCTGCACGCGCGCGAGAGTTCACAACGGAGGAGGCGGGATGCTCCCACGAGTACAGCCCGGCGAGACGCGGTCTCTTTGCCAAAGGTTCCTCTTCATCGCTATGACCCGCTGGCTGAGCGTTCTGACCCAGGCTACCACCCTGCCCAGAGGATCGTTTGGATCTCCCGCGTCCGCCACGGCGACTCTTGTTGTGGCTGGAACTGGAGCTGGAGCTGGAATGGGTTCGAGTGTGTGAACGTTTTTTGCCATGAGATCTACCCGTGGACATACCCTCAGCTCCCCCAATTTCTTTGTTATCAGTCGTCTGGATGCCCCTGAAAAACGTCACACCACCTAGTCAAAATACCACACAAGTCAACAACAATCGACGCCGTTGCGCAGTGCAAAAAGCGCACACTGTCACGGGGGTCACGTGACTGTACAAATATGGCGTCTGGTGTCGATCCGGCGCATGTACACGCACACACCCACACCTACCTCCAACACTCGGTTTAACGTTGTTCAATTTTCTTTTTTACATACGACCCGTTCGCATTTTTCAATGCTCCTTGAAAAATTCACAACATGTCAAAAGCTACTCGCATGCGTGGCAAAAAGCCACCAGCGCATCCGTCACTGCTAAATCGTGTTCGTTCACTCGCCTATCCAGCTTGCGACTGCCTTCGTCTACATACTCTGGTCTCAACACAAGGAGTATGTCCTGGACTTCCGACACGTAATACGTGGCGAACTCATAGATTTCATCCTCATCTTCTGCCTCAAAGCGCAACAACGCATGGTACATGCGTTCGAGCACGTCACACAAGTCTTTTTCAACTCGGTGTGCATGAATGTACTTGGACTGTGCCAAACACAACTTCACACGCAAGGCATGGGCTGTGTTAATAATGATCTGAGCTACAGTATCCGCGGTAGTAGGTGGCATGTTTATGTACAGTAGGTCCGTGTGTGGGTGTGTGGGTGTGTATGTACAGTGCGTGTGTGCGTATCGAGTGAATATTGTGTTTAAGTCAACAGAAAGAGGCTAAAAAGTTCAAACACTCCGCTCAAACTTGTGATTGAAATCCGCGGCAAACAACAGTCCATGTTAAAGGCGTTCAAATACAATATCTCCACACCCATCGTCTGTCACGTGCATAGCTATCCGACATCGAATGTGTGAAGGAAGCAACGCATTAAAGGCTCTTGTAATGCTCGAAATATGTGGTTTCTCATGCTTCAAATGGAATTCGAATGCATCTAACGTAACGGATTCCAATTGACTGTCGTCCATAAAACGTTGTAAAGCTGACACGCTTTTCCCGATTTTGATGTTGTCCACCATGGTGTGTCTAATGTAGCTCTGATTGATTTTCTTTTAGGGCGTCAAGTGGTCCAGCTGGTCCCAGATTTCGCCTAACTGTTCTTCTGGTATGGGATAGAAGCGCGCGACTCTACGCGAGAGGGCTTCTTGCGAAGTTACTGGCTCATGAACAGTATTTTGGGCACTAGCCGTGGCACTGATCAAGTGCACGCCCCCTGTACCGCTGCGTGTGGGTTTGCCCAGGATGGCACACTCCGTTACACCTTCACAAGGATCCAGCTGCCCTCGTGCAGCGCCTTTAGTGAACGCCGTGAGGCACTTTTGGTACGAGGCGGTCTTGAGGGTGCTTACGTCATCGTTCTGCATGTCCGTGTCCGTACATCCGCGAACAAAGCCTTCCACGCACATGCGTGCAGCCAGCAAGGCCATGTAGCGTCTCTGCACGGAAGAATTCAGGGTCTCAAACAGTTCCTTTTCCAGCAACGCTTGCGCGGCATCAATGCCCATGGTACTTTCTACTTCACGTACGTGGTTCGACACCGTCAGCACGTGGTCCACATCGTTGCGGCTTAGCACGCCGGCTAAATCAGAACCCACCGTGCGGACCGCCCAACGCTTTACAGTGCGCAAACTCTGGCTCGAATCGCACCACTCTGCCACGCTCACGTGCTCTAGAGTGTAATCCGACACCGTGGCCTGCCCACGCAGACGAGTAGCCTTGAGGTGTTCCATGGCCACCATCAGCATGACACGGTGGTGTTCCTTCTGGTGGGGCTTTTGCCAGTTCGAATGCTTGACTTCTCGACTCCAAAGGCGGCACTGCGGGTGATCCAGTGGCACCGTGGCCATAATCCACCACGACAGGTCCTCTCCGTGAACACAGACCTGTTTTTCGGGTACATTCACATCGGCAAAGGTCCACTGCATCCACGGCCACTGCCGCTGCAAAACGTACACCAAAGCTTGCAAAGTCACATGTTGCTTTCGACAGGCTGCACGGTCTGCGCTGAGGAACACTGTCTTCGAGCTCTTCACGGTGCGCTGCGTGAGGCGTGACCACAGTGACAAACGCTCGCTCACCGCATGGTGTGCTGCAAACACACTGGGCACGTCGGACAGCAGACACACGCGTCCTAACACGTGGTGCAGGCGCAGTTCCACCAGATTCATCAGAGCCCAAGTGTGCAAGGCCGCAGGAGGCATGGGGTGCTTGCAGAACACTAACATGGAAGGTGTGAGGGGTTTGACACGCGCGAAGATCAGTTCCTCCGAACGCACCAGTCCACTGGCCATCTTGGACTCGCAGCCCGCAAAGTGAAACGTGTTGAGACTCATTTGAGTCGCGGGCTCTCCCATGGCGTGAGCTGCCAACTGTCCAGAGGGCTCGCCGTACGCCAATTTGGCGCGCCGCACTCTGTGTCTGATCTCCGCGAACAATCGCTCCCAATCCGACTCCGTAGCCCTCAAGTAGACCTCGAGCGGGAACACTGAGGTGTTCAACTGTTGAAAAAAGTAAAGACGCAGCTTCGGGGTGGGCAAGCTCGGGTACAGACTGCGTCGAAACAAGTTCAGGCGGACGGAGAGCATCCTAGGGTACTGCATGTACACAGGATCGGTCGCTTGGGTACCTGGACCGCTGAGCGTGCGCAACCAACTGGACACGCACAACGCCACATCACAAGGAGTCCAAACTTGTTCCATACTGCCGTTTGAGGAGCTGGTCAGACGCCTTTGCCACCTGCCGAGTGGAGCGGCCAGACAATCACGCATCAACTGGGGCTCCTCATGCTGTTCGGTGGCGCACAGCTTGGCTGTGAGGAGTTCGTACTGCACAGTAGCTTCGCTTAAGTACTTGGGTTCCAACGCGTCCCCACCGGTTAAGGGTTGAACTAGCAGACCTGTGGCCGTGATGCAAGCACCGCGAATATTGTTGACCAGATCTTCCATCATCTTGGCCATGCTGCGATACACCGTGCCGGACTTGGGTGTGTTGGTGGAGTTATCCACCAAGTTGACTCGCGAAGCGCGCATGTGCATGTAGAACTCTGCAGGTTTGTGACCAGCACCAAAGGAGTTGACCATGAGACCTCGCGAGACCAGAGGTTCGTGGCGCGCTGTGCACAGAGGGGCGTCTGTGAAGCGTCCACCCTCGTGGTTGCGTTGCTGACCCACCATGCCAGTAAGCTGTAACAGGTTCGTATTGTTGCCCTTGGCACCTGACTTAACGATCTCGTACACATTGTTGGGCGTTCCAACGTGGTTAGGGTACGCCCCCACGCGCTTGGCACCTTCTTCTCCCACCATGTCGCGCAGTTGGTCGGCCACCAAACACACTTGGTACTCCTTGTCCGGCGGGCACTGGCGTTCAAAGGCTTTAAGTCGTTGGTAGGCTTCCTGCAGGTGAGGTACGTGATCAATCAGGTTTTCTGGCACGTACACGTCTCGCAAACCCACTGTGAAAGGGTAAACCGAGGTGAAAACTTCACTCACTGCGTACAGTCCGCTCATGATGTCCGCGGACCTGGGACCTCCGTACTGCAGGAAGAGCTGGTGCTGAAAACCGCCTGAACCGTTCAGTGAACCTTTGTGCAGTTGACCTCCCAGCCACTGACCACCGGCCACGTGCAGCGAACCGCGTTTCACATAAAAGTCGGCGGGTAGAAAAGAGGCCATGAGGTCGCGTCCCAGCACAGTAGTACCTACTGCCGAGCAAACCAGCTGCTCTACCTCGACGTAGTCCAGGTAGGCGGCGGTGAGCTGCATGGCAAAGTCACGCGAAATGGTGAAGCCAGCCTCCGTTAGCTTGTACAGGCTCCACAAACAATGCTGCACGTACTGCACAATAGGACACGTGTCCACCACCATCATCTCGTCCACCAGCATGAGTTTCTCGACCTCTGCGCGCTCCATCTCACCCTGCGGACGGTGTATGTTCATTTCGTCGCCGTCGTAGTCACCGTTGTACGCACCCGTCACCGCAGGATGCACACCCCACGTAGCATACTGCTTCTTCGTGCCTTGCAACACACGTACCCGGTGGCCCATCATGGATGGCTTATGCAGGGAGGGTTGACGGTTCATGACCACTACGTCTCCCTCCACCATGTGTACCTCCACCTTGTCGCCCAGCTGCAAATTCACACTCACGCCAGGATACGTGCGCAGATCCAAATGCAGTTCCTCCGGCGTCCCCATACGCTGCACAACCGTGTTGGCGCCCGCAGGACGGTCAGGACCTCGCCGCACACACTCCGTTAAATGGTGACGGTTGTACTCCGTCACATAGAAAGGAGCGGTTAGAATACGACACACCCACTCAGGTATCCACACGTCGTGCACGTGACCTCCACCAGGCGAGATCACAGTGCGTCCAGTAAAGTCAGTGCGCTTGCCACCGTTGTCGCGACGCATGCGACCTTGCTTGTTCTTGTCGTAACGGTTGTACAAACTTTGCTTGGTGCGAGCGTACCGACTCTTGGGTTCGGTCCGACTGTCCTCGTACGCTGCCACAGCAACTTGCAGACTGTGATAATGGTTCAACACTTTGGCACGGCGGATAGCTCTCTGCCGTTCTGTGGCAGGAGACGCTCGACAAGGATCCAACAAAGACAGGGCGTCGTAAGTACACCTCTGGTTACCCAACAAGGGCGAAGAAGCAGACGTGCTGACCCCAGACTTGGTGTGTTTGCGACTGCGCTGGGACACCTCGGTTGGGTGCATGGTTGTTAAGCGGTAAAGCGCCAAGTTCGTGTACGGCAAGTACAGAATCAGAGAGCTACTGTCACGGTCACTACTGCTACTGCTGTTGCTGCTGCTACTACTGCTGCTGCTGCTGCTGCTACTATTGATGCTGCTACTGCTACTGCTGCTGCTGCTACTGCTATTGCTGGGACTTGTACGCACTTCTTGCTGAAGCTCTTCTTGCAGCAGGTACTGCATGCGCCCTATTTGCTTCAAACGCGTGTCTAGGTCATTGTCACTGCTCCTTCCACCGTGGAAACCTTGCTTGGGTCGTATGAGCTTCGGTGGCAGGTAAAAGGTCTTCCAGTAGCAATCGCGAGGATGTGATGCGTCCGGATTGAAACCTAACAGTCGGATGTCTTCCGGCGACATACTGCCCAACAAACTGTACAAATCACTGGGTGTACAAGAAGGCAGGTTCCACTCCGCTTGCTGTTTCTGAAAGCATTGCACATCTGCCGGCGAGATCGGAAAGACTGGACGTAACAAAATACCGTCCACACGCTCCCACTTGGGCTGTCGTCCGCCACAGAAGCCGTCTTTGGGCTGAGGCACGGTGTGCTCTACTTTCAAAAGAGTCGTTTCGCCGGTTTCTGGGTTTTCCACCACTTCTTCCAGCTCAAATAAACCGCCGGGGTTGAGGTAAAAGGGGGCATCAATAAAGCTGCGCCACTCTGGATGCTCCTCCTTGAGCTTCTTGCTGCGTGTCCACTTCGTACGGGACTCGTGGCGCTGGCTCGACTCACAGTACTGCTTCTTGTTGCAGAGCGTCACACACCGTAGCAAACGCGCATTGGCGTCACAAATGCTAACCACCTCCTGCCGCTGTTCGTGGTCCAGCAGCAACCGTCCGCAATAAAAGCATAGACACTTCAAAATCTTGAGCGCACGGTCTGCAAAGAGGTACTTTAACACTGGTTCAGTGAGTTCCAAGTGACCTCCATGACCTCTGCAGTTCTCGGCTTCTTCACCGCACGTACCACACAAAATGGCACCACCGGTAGCCCCAAAACGTGTGTCATTCACGTTGTTGGTCACACGGTCGAAACCTTGCCCGTTGCTGCCGTTGAGCTTGTGGCGGAACTCCACCGCAGAGGTATATTTCACATCGTCTGAGGAGGTCAGACCAAGCTGCAATTGCTCCACTTGGTGCACGTCGGGACGCGCACCATCCCATGACTGCCACGGCAAAGCCATAGTAAAAGATGTAAGAAAGTGCGCAGGCGCGCTGTCACAGCTCTCTCCGACCGGTTAGGTGCCGCCGAAAGGACGACCCGCAATGTGATGCATGTTACAGTTACTGTACAGTTACACACTGATTGAACTGAACTGACTATTCTTACGCTGCTGAAAATTTTCGTCTCGCACCTCGACTAAAGAAAGTGTGGTTACGTAGAATCACCCACACTAGTACAGCCACTATCATGGAGGTTGCACGTCCTGAATCCCCAGTGCATGCACGTCCTGACTCCCCAGTGCATTCATGCTACACGGACCTTACGGGCCTGAGCACTGCGTCTGCAGCCACCACCCGCAATCGAGCACTCAAGCAATCACAGGAGCTGGAACGACGCATGAACTATCCACACATTCACACGTTCGTCATCTATGCGTTTCACGTGTGGGAGGAAAACGTGCGCTTCTTCCTAGACCACGGTCACAAACCGCATCCTAACGTCACGTATATCTTCGTGCAAAACCACCAGACCTGGAACCCTGACACGCCGCTTCAAGAGCGTGCACAGGAATGGTTCTTCAACACGGAATCAGCACCAGAGAAATACAGCGAGACCTACAGTGCCAAGACTTGCACCTCGTGGACCACCAGCACGCAACGTGACTACCGCTGGCACAAGAGCCGAACGCACCCTCGCACTTACTTTTTGGTGCGCAAGGACGTGTCGCAGGACATTGGCGCCTACGGTACCGGTCTGCGCTTCGTAGCCAAGCTGAAGCGCAAGTACGAACCGTGGATCGAACAGGCTGAGACCTACTGGAAGAGACACGCCCACGAGTACGGGGCAGAGGGAAGGAAGCGTGGACTGGACGGCGAGGAGCTCGACCACTTCGAAGATCCTGCACTGAACTTTGTGCTGGTCAATTCCACCATGCGTGGACCTTTCTTGCCTGCCTCCTCGCTCTACCGCAAACCCACCATGCACTGGTCTCATGTGCTCACCTCCAAACTCGATGAACACGTGGCCATGGTATCACCATCCATCAACTGGATGCATTCCTCTCCACACTGCCAGAGTATGGTGCTGGCCTTCGATATGCGTGCCTTTCGCGTGGGCATGGGTACCAACCGTTTCATGCGTCAGGACTCGTTCAAGACCAAGCACCGTCTGATCTTTGAGCATGAGATAGCTCTCAGCACTGAAATACTCAAGGTAGGCTACAACATGGACTGTCTCATGCTGGCTTTCCAGGGCATGGACTGGCGTGACCCCAAGGCGTACCAGCACGTTGCGCTAGACAACACCGATCCCATGGGTGGAGAGGCACAGTACTTCGGGCTGCCAGGCAATCCGGTAGAGGTTATGTTCCAGAAAACCAACCGCAAGTTCTTTGCTACCAAACGTCTGCTCGACGCTTTCACCGAGTGGGAAGACCACCAAGGCCCAAAGATCAGTACCACGTGGAAAAACTCGCTGCCCAACGACCAAGAACTCTACCACAGCGCGCTGATGTCCAAGACGCGACCCGCTCATGCCATGATACACGGTCTTCAGCACTTTCCCATCACGGAACTCGCACTGCAGCTACGCAGGTCTCTGGACAGGGACACGGCCTCTTGGATGGAGAAAACCATCGAATGGACGCTCGACGGTAACTTTCGTACAGACACCCTGGCACCCACGCTAGAAGAACTCAAGGCTCGCAAAGACATGGAACAAGAATTGCACGAACGAGAACAAAAACACTATGTGGTGTACGCATGCCTAGCGGGAATAGTAATGACCATATTGATAGCCAGCATGGCCTATTTCTTAATGTTTCTCTAAGTACATCTACATGTACCTGAACTCGTTTGTTTCATTGCCCATCGCGTGGCACAGGATACGAAACCTTGCGATCCTGACGAATGGAAAACTTTTCTGTGCTGAAGATTTCAGGTTGATGTGTCATCGAGACGTGAAGCGCCAGCTCGGGATTCTCCAACAACCGAGTGATGTCACTGTCCAAAGGCACCAAATAATCTTCGGAGAAAATCAGTGCCGCGTAAGCTTCACATTGGGGCTTGAGAGCCGTGGTCAGATCCAGACGTATCCCCTGCAACTCCAAAAACTCCGCTTCCGTGAAATCCGCGAAATACGAATGTTCCACTACATACAGTTCTACCTGACCATCTTCTTTCCATTGGAAAATGGTGGCCAAGAGGTATGAGTTGGCGTGAAACTGCCAATAGCGTGGCAACCTAGTCGTGTAGTCCTGCTTGCTCACATGGTTTGAAAGCAAACGCGCGCACGTTCGCAAAACACGTTGCCAACGAGTCGCGCCATCACAACAACCTTGACCTTTGCACACATCCACACGATGAATGAACGTCGGCAAAGTCCAAACCATGCGGCTAACGTATTCAGCGTCCGCAGACATATGGCCTTGCATGCGCTGTAACCGTGTTTGCATCCACGCTAGTACAGTTTCCACCTGCCTAACAGCACTTTTTTCCTCGCGCATGTCCACGACCCATTGTTTCTTTTCCTCCACGGGCGTGTTGGTGGCATCCAGCTTCCCAGCTGTCGCTATCAATTCCAGTTCATACAATTCGTCTATGTCCAAGGTTAACCTCAGGTAGTGCGTCGCAGTACCTATTGCGAGGCCACAATTCATGTTGAGACCCGAATGCTCACTCATTTCCTCCAATGTAGCAGTGTTGAACACTTCGTCAATGTCATTACGGTGACTCTTGCCGAACATCCGCCGGGTCACTGTGCCATCCAACTGCTCGTACAACCCTTTGACTTTTTGGTGGTATATCACACTCAGCAGATGCCGTACGAACTTTTCCAAGCGTTTCTTGACCAGTGGCACAAATTGCTTCTGCATGCAAAAAGATACGCACGAAGGTTTCACCGGTCCGCCACGGTGTTTGTGAAAACATAGTGAACCATCCACATTGTACAACAGCTCGCAGTTCTTCGTGCAATTCACCCGTATGCCATGCTCACGTGTCTCTGTGTCAGACGCAGCCATTAAGGCTCGCTCCGCAGGGTTTAAAAAGTTACGAACCACTTCCAGGATGTCCAAGGAATGCGTTACTTGTGACATAGATTCAAGAGCTGGGGTTGTGTAGTCTTTCTGAAAGTTTGCGACAATTGTTTTTATTACAGCATAGAAGTTCACTTTTTTGGTGACAAAGGCGAATTCTGGCGCCTACATGTATCAGCTACGTGGAATC
>Ga0136555_1000120_pt1 | contig 30463 bp, 32 predicted proteins | sample AntRauTorckE5432_FD_104927 | JGI IMG/M metagenome (GOLD analysis project Ga0136555, IMG submission 104927) | Saline lake microbial communities from Rauer Islands, Antarctica - Metagenome Torckler E5 #432 | ecosystem: Environmental > Aquatic > Non-marine Saline and Alkaline > Saline | place...
CCAAAGCTAAAGATCTAAGCTCATCAGCCAATCCATTGAGAGCTTGATCAATTTTAGTTAATTTTTTTGAATTATTTTTCATCTTGTTTTGATTCTCTAAAATAAACCTCTGCAAAAGTCCCAGTTTATTTGAGACTTCATGAAAATCCCTGCTATCCTTTTTTTTGAAATCGAAAGGGTGCCCAATGCCTCTCATAAAACTTTCCTTCTTAGAGTTAAAATCTACAATACTAATTTTTATAACAGAAAAACATAAAAAGTCAACTTTCAATATTTAAACCAACTAAAAAATTAATAAAAATTCTTGTTCAAGAAACAATCAAAAATTATCGATCCTGCCTATCTGATAAGACATTAAATAATAGCTCTCGATTAACTAATCAGTTAACTACTTTTTTTCAATTTTCTTGATATTCCCTGGCATATATTTCTGCAAAACTTCTGGAATTAAAACGCTACCATCGGCTTGTTGATAATTTTCTAAAATAGCAATAATAAATCTAGGTGAAGGAATGGCTGTATTATTTAGCATATAAACATATTTTTTATCACCCTTTTCATCTTTATATTTAACATTCAATCTTCTAGCTTGCCAGTCTTTAAAATTTGAAGCACTGCCAGTTTCTCCATAACTATTTCGGGAAGGCATCCAAACCTCCAGATCATACATCCGATATTTTCCAGCACTCATATCTCCAGTACAGATTTCCAAAACCCTGTATGGTAATCCCATTTCTCGATGAAATTCTTTAGAAATTTCCAACATTTCTTGGTGCAATTTTTCAGCTTGATCTATATCAGCCTCGCACAGACAAACCTGCTCCACTTTCATAAATTCATGCACTCGATATAATCCTTTGGTGTCTTTTCCATAAGACCCGATTTCGCTACGATAACAAGCCGAAAATCCGCAAAACTTCAAAGGTAACTGTTTTTTGTCCAAAATTTCGCCAGAGTGATAAGCCAACAAAGAAGGCTCAGCAGTCCCAACTAAAAACTTATCTTCTTTATTTGATTTTCCATCAGCTTCAATTTCCTTATTAGCAATTTTATAAATCTCATCTTCATCTTCATTGAAATTTTTTCCCGCAAAATATCCACTACCAAATAAAACATATTCTTTTACCAAAGTCGGAGGAATCATCAAAGTAAAACCTTTTTGTGCTAATTTCTCCAAAGCATACATCATCAAAGCCATTTGCAAACTAGCTCCTTCATTTTTCATATAATATCCCCGATAACCAGAAACTTTCACTCCTCTCTCGAAATCAATAATATCCAAATCTTTCCCTAATTGAATGTGGTCTTTCGGTTTGAAATCGAATTTATTTGGCTCTCCTTCTTTTTCTTTTTCGACATTCTCAGTTTCATCCCTCCCCACTGGAACGTCTTTAGCAGTAATGGTCGGAACTTTAACCATTAATTCTTGATATTTATTTTCTGTTTCGGCTAATTTATTTTCAATTTCAAAAATTTCATTTTTTAATTTCTTGCCTTTTTCAATTTGATCTTCGGTTGGTTTTCCTCCTTTATTACTCTTGGCTAATTCATTTCTTTCAGCTCTGATTTTCTCCAATTCAACCAATAATTTTCTTCTTTTTTCATCTATCTCCAAAAGCAAATCTAAATCAAGCTTTATATTCTTGTTTTTAGCCGCTTCGGCAATTTCCTCCTTATTTTCTCTAATAAATTTTATATCTAACATAATATATTTTATAATTTTTAATTTTTAAATAAACTGTATATTCAAATGACCATTTAAAATTTTAAATTTCATTTTTTTCTATATCATATTCCGACTTCCATTTTACTCCGTTGTCTTCAAAGTTTTTTTTAATCTTATTTTGAATAAAATCCAAAACTGTTTTTAATTCAGGGAAAATTTTATATCCCTCAATAGCATAAGTCGCTATTAAATCATAATGCTCATAATGATCAAAACTGTCAATTTCGATAAAAGTATATACTCCTTCTATTTTATCAAGCACATAAACATATCTAGCTTCTTCGGTTTTGTAACACGAATATTCTTCCCAAAGATTTTTGATTTCATTTCCTTGCAATTCAGAAAGAATCCCTGTCATCTCGCTAATGGCAATTTTTTCTTTTTTAATTTTATCAATTCTCAATTTTTTATTCCCATGAAGAAGATGGGCGTCAATATCACCAGTAACTGCTTCCGGGAAATCATGGACAAGTGCTAATTTGACTGCTTTTAATACATCAATTTTCAAATTCAGTTCATTGGCTATCAGAAAAACCAGGACAGCTAATCTCCAAGAATGTGAGGCCACGTCATCTCCTCTAAAGTTTTTTACCGTCTTGAATCTTTTCTCAGATTTCAATCTTGCAACAAAAGTGGCAAAATCAAAAATTTCCTTAACTTTATTCTTCATGCAATCTTTCTAATTTTTTAATATCTCCATCAAGCCCAATCGGTTTCATGGCCACGATCTCATCTTCATATCCCATTTCAGGAATTTTATTTAATAAAAATATCTTCTTATTTAAAACATGCGCAAATATTAAATAAAACTATGTTTGCCGGTCTCTTCCCTTTAATGGGAACTGGATTGGTTTTTCTGATTTTACTTAAAATTTATTTAAATAAAGCACTTTTCTATCTGCAAAATATTCTTCCTCAAAGTAATCCCCAATATTATATTCTATCAAGTTTTTCAAAACATTTTTATCTTCAATGTTCCCGCTAATGCCAAAATACAAAATTCCATTCTTCAAATTATGCCTACTTTCTTTTCTAATATTTTTTTGAACCATCTTAGCGAAAACATCTAAAGGACAAACCGCCCTTCCTATAGCAAAATCAAATTTTTCATTTAGTTCTTCTCCTCTAATTTGCTCAATTTCTACATTTTTTAATTCTAATTTATCTATGATATCTTCAATTGCTTTTAATTTCTTGCCAATTGAATCAACCAGTTTAAATTGAACTTCTGGAGATAAAATAGCTAGCGGTAATCCCGGGAAGCCTCCTCCTGTTCCAAGATCCAAAACTCTTGTCTTTGGTTTAAACTGAATAATTTTTCCAATCGCCAAAGCATTCAGAATGTGCCTTTTATAAAGATTTTCAATATCCTTACGAGAAATTAGATTGATTTTTTTGTTCCAATCACCATACAAATTACATAAAGCACTAAATTGCTCTTTTTGACTGTCTGATAAATTCTTAAAATATTTTAAAATTAAATCCATATCTAAAGGTTGATTGATTAATCAGTTAAATAATTGATTATGAATCGATTAGATAATTACAAATAAAACAAAAATTTTGTAGACTACTTCCAATTAACCAATTGGCTAATATTTAATCCTTATTCCTTTGGTTTCATTAAAGGAAATATCTGACACTCTCTGGCAGTTTTGTTCATAAAGAAAGAAAATACTCGCTCGCTCATTCCAAACCCACAAGTTGGAGGCATTCCATATTCCAAAGCTTCCACAAAATCCTCGTCATGCATCTGAGCCTCATCATCACCTTGATCTCGCATTTTTTGTTGTTCAGCAAATCTCTCCGCTTGATCAAGCGGATCATTCAACTCTGAATATCCATTCCCTAATTCGCTTCCCGCAATAATTGGTTGGAATCTTTGAGTTAATTCTGAATTTTTTTCATCCCTTTTGGCCAAAGGAGAAACCGCCACTGGAACCCCCACCAAAAATCCTGGTCCACCAATTTTTTTTCGACAAAACTTCCAAAGATTGTCAATCCCCCGACCGAGATTAAAGCCTTTTTTGTCATATTCAACTTTTAGCTCTTTTAGTTTGGCTTCTATTTCGTCTAAATCAGTTTTCAAAATATCAATCTCAGTTTCTTTTTTAATTGTTTTTCTATAATCATAAATTTCCCATTCATCAGCCAAATCAACTTCAAAACCTCTAATTTGAAATTTTGTAGTTCCAAAGGTTTCTTTGGCTACATAGCGATAAAGCTCTTTCACTAGTTCCATTCCTTTTTCAAAATCAGCATAAGCAAGATAAAATTCCATTTGAGTATAATCTTGAAGATGCTCAGAATCCATTCCTTCATTTCGAAACTGTCTTCCAATTTCAAAAGTTTTTTCCAATCCAGCCACCATCAGTCTTTTTTGCCACAATTCTCCCATAGATATTCTTAAATAAACATCCATATCCAAAGCATTGTGATGAGTTTCAAAAGGCTTAGCATCGGCGCCCCCGGCACTAGTTTCTAAAACAGGAGTTTCCACCTCAATAAAATTTTTCTTTTTCATAAAATCTCGAACGGCGTTCCAAAATTTGTCTTTTTTTACCACCATTTCTCGAACTTCTTCATTAAAAAGAATATCCAAATATCTTTTTCGAAATTTTCCTTCCTCTGTTTGCAAGGCTTTATGCTTATCTGGTAGGGGTAAAATTGATTTAGAAAGCAATGTCATTTTTTTAACCAAAACTGATTTTTCACCTTTTTTAGTATCAAATCTCTCCCCTTCCACTCCCACAAAGTCCCCTGAATCTAAATTTTTGATCCACAACTTATAATCGCCTTCAAACTCTTTTTTGTTTAAAACAATTTGAATTCTGCCATAAAAATCTTGAAGATGAATAAAAGCAATATTTCCCATGTCTCGGAAAAGCATTATTCTTCCAGCCACTTTCACCTTTTCTCCCAAGTCTTTTTTTAAAACTTCCTGAGAGTTTTCTTTGTCATATGGCCCTGCTGGATAAGGATCTATTCCCGCTTCCTTGAAGTTGTTTAATTTTCTAATTTTATCTTGTTTTATTTCTTCTAGCATGGATTAAATTTAAATTTTTAGCTTACAGATGGAATTATTTTAACAATTTTATTAGCAAAAGTCTAGATAATAATTAACAGACTAGATTTAAACCCCACCACTCCTTTTTTTCTAGAAAAAATTGAAGTAAGATATTTGAAATAAATTTTTTATAAGTTATTGCTTGTTAACTAGTTTTTATTTGACTCTAAAAAATCCCCAAACGACCCTTTAACAATTTAATTTTACTTCGATATTTCGAAATATCGAAGTAAATTAATTTATTTGTTTTTCAATATTTTTTTATTTTTTGTCTAATTTATCGACTAAATTGAACAGCAAAAAGTGAGCAGGGTATTTTTTCTTCATGGCTTGCCACTCATTAGTCGGAATTTTTGAAGTTGAAAATTCTTTATTATTATTTTTCCTTTTTAATTCTTTCAAGTATCCCCCAAATCCATTGTAAAGCCATTTATTAACACCGTTTATTGTGCTTGCACCAACTTGCAAATCTTTCATAATTTTTTCATATGTGCAACCACCTAATAGCATCATTGCAATAGCTAGTCTATTGGAAAGCATTAGGGACTCACTGGGTGTTAATAAATCTTTTAAAAAATTTTGAGCTGCTCTTTTATTTTCTATTTCAGATATAATTTTATACAATATATCCTCTCGACCTTTTAATTTGTCTTTATTTACATCATAATATTTTCTTTTTGCCATTGATATTTTGTTTAATTATTAAAAAATTTTTTTACTTCGATATTTCGAAATATCGAAGTAAATTAATTTATTTGTTTTTTATTTCCTGCTGGACAGGTTATCTTTCATTTTCTTTAATAAAAAATTTAATCAATAGGCCATTGAAGATCGAAAATATTATAATATAAACTGACAATATTGCCGTATAAGTCAAACCAAAATAATAAACCATCACTGGCAGAAAAGGGATTTTAACATTCCTATTATAAAGAAAGACTGCAATCAAAGCCTGATTCATTCCCTTTTGTTTTAAATCTTTTAATAGAGGGAACAAAATATATGGTGGACCCGAAATTAAAATTCCAGAAATAACCGAAAGCCCCCAACCTTTAAAACCAGATTTTTTGCCCAGGTATTTAACAATAGTTTTAGGCTGAAAATATTTGTTAATCAGAAGATTTATTAAAATTAATAAAAATAAAATTGGAACTATTTTAAAAAATATATTCAGAGTATACAAAAATCCATTTTTTATTAAATCAAAATCGCACAAACCTAAAATTAGATAAAGCAAAATTACTAGTAATAAAAATTTAGTTCCTTTTTTGATTTCCTTTATTTTTATCATAAATTCAATGTCCAAACAGTTAAGATAGCAATTATTATAGAAAAAACAAAACAAATACTGTTTCTAATAATTGAAAACTTTTTTCCCAAAGTAGCAATCTCCAAAGGCAACATCGCTATTCCAACCGTTGACCAAGCCAAAATAAAAGCAGTAATTGCTATCAAACTGACTCCCTCTGAAAGCAACTCCCCTCCAACTATAAAACTAGTAACTGGAATTCCGAAAGAAATGCTTCCGGCTAAAGCACCTTTCAGGGGATCTAGCAATAAATTTCCATTAAAAATTTCTGCATAGCGATTACTAAAAATTTGATTAGCCAATCCAACCAACAACAAAACTCCAATCATTATTGGAAAAGAACTTTTCAAGGTATTTAAAGATTTTTTTAAAGCCTCTTTGTTATTCATAGTTTTTAAAATTTTTTAAAAATCCTCTTAGCCTCTATTTAAAAAAAGAAGCTAAATCTGCTAACAAATTTACTTTGATTTATAGTTTTATAGTTTTTTTAATTTTTTTGATTTTTCTTTATAATCAGGAATAGCCAAACTTACTAAATCCCAAAATTTTTGAGAATGATTCATTTCCTTCAGATGACAAAGTTCATGCACAATCAAATAATCCACTAAATCATCAGGTAAAAATAAAATCCGATAATTGAAATTTAGATTTTGATTACTAGAACAACTTCCCCAGCGAGTTTGCTGATCGCGAATAGCTATTTTATTAAAAGAAAAATTGTAAATTTTATTTAATTGCTCTAAACGGTTTTTCAGGAAATTTCGAGCCATTTCTTTGTTTTTTAAATAATCTTTTCGCTCGCCCCAGCTCAAAAGATTAGAATATTTTTTGTTTTTAAAGCCTTCCAAACTTTTTAAAACCCAATCTTCATTTTCTAAAAAAAATTTTTCTGCTTTTCTTTGACTGATAAACCAAGGGTATGATACTAAAAAATTTCCCCTACTTTTCAAGGTTATCTTCACTCCTTTGGATTTTCTGTTTTTTCTAAAAATAACTTTTGTCATCGTCCCTCCCAAATTAATTTCTTTTTCCATGACTGTTTTTAGTTTTTATCTGAAACCACCCCAAAATATTCAATCTCTTCAGGACAAAGCCATCCAAAATTTCTTGAATCATGAGATCTAACTTTATTGTCGCCTTCCACCCAAAAACAATTCTTGTCATTTTTATCAAGAACTCTTTTAGTTAAAATATCGATATCATCATTTTCTATTTTACATTTTTCGCAACTAAAAACAATTATATCATTAATTTCGGCTTCTAAATTTGGATCTGTTACAATTTCTTCTCCGTCCAAAATAGTCGGTTTCATAGAATCTCCGATTCCTTCAAAATATTGAAGACTATCTTGATATTTTTTGTCTTTAATTAATTTGCCCACTATTAAAAAAGTTGTCAACAAAAAAAGCATTAGAAATAATGCTTCGGTTTTATTGATTTTTAAATTCATAGTGATTTATTTTAAAAAATAAAAAATCAAGATAATCAAAGCTAGTCCTAGTCGATACCAAAAAAACCATTTATAGCTAACCTTTTCTACAAATTTTAACAATCCAGCAATTGCTAAATATCCGCTTATAAAAGAAGCAAAAATTCCTAAAAATTCTGGCCAACCAAAATTTAAATCCAGAAAATCTTTGAGTTTATAAACCGAAGCTCCAAAAATTATTGGGGTCGCCATCAAAAAAGAAAACCTAGCTGCACTTTTTCTGTTTAACCCTAATTTCAAACCAGCTGTCATAGTAATTCCTGAACGAGAAGTTCCTGGAATAATCGCTATTGCTTGAGCTAATCCAATCCAAACAGCTTCTTTCAAAGAAAGTTGTTTTTCGGTTTTATTTTTTTGGCCTTTTTTGTCAAAATAGTAAAGCCAAAAACCAAAAAAAGCTAAAGTAAAAACAATAATCAACGGATTTCTCAAAAAATTTTCCGCTAAATCATCTAAAAAAAATCCCGCCAAAGCCCCTGGAATACTGGCAACAGCCAAATAACCAAGAAACTTTTTGGAATAAATTCCTTTTTTTCTGGTTAAGGCTGACTTGAAAATATCCAACCAATCTTTTCTAAAATAAGCAAAAACTGCTAACAAAGTCCCAAAATGTAAAGCCACATCTAAAGAAAGCCCTTGATAATCCCAACCCAAAAACCAAGGTATTAAAACCAAATGCCCTGAAGATGAAATTGGGAGAAACTCTGTTAAACCCTGAATTAAACCAAGAAAAATAAATTGGATTGAATCCATAAAAAATCAAAAATAATTAATTGAAATATTTTTAGTCAAAATAATCATCATACCCCTCTGACCAAGATTTTACTGTATCGGCATAAGCTTCACATTTGTTGTCCCAATAAGAAGAACTTGGTCCACCACAATAATAAAGCTTGGCGGCGTAGTGTTCTTTGCTTTTACTGGCAGCTCCAGCTCTTGCTAGTTTAATGGCCATTCCCATCACTCCATCTTCTAAACGCCAGGGATTAGGGGGTTTATTACCAGTTTTTTTAGATATTTCATCTTTATAGCCGATCCAAGTGGTTGGCATAAATTGAGCAATTCCCATAGCACCTCCATAGCCATAACCTGGCCAACAAGATAATTTAACATCATCTTTGTCATATCCCAATTCATCCATTAAATCTTTAAAAACATCTCTATCAGCATCTTTCATATGACTTTTAACTTTATTATACTCACATCCGCCAGTAAATCTCCCTAAATCGCTTTCTTTATCCAACATAGCAAAAATAAATTCTTTTCTCACTCCAGTCTCATCTTCGGCTTCTTCTACTGCATCAATCAAATCACCTAAATTAAAATCTTCATCCAAAAAAGCATTTAATCTGCTGTTTAAACTATTAATCTTGCTCTTAACTTCAGCAATTGACAAATGCGTTTGAGCTAAAATGTCCTTTTTCTGATTTTCTTGATAAACTAAATTTCTTTTTTGTTGCTCTTGAGATTCCAACGCCTCATCTTTTTCTTCTTTTTTTCCCTCTATTTCTTCTTTTTCATTTTCAATAGCTGATTTTTCTTCTTTAATAATTTCCAAGGCATCTTTAATTCTTGATTGAAAATCTTCAAATTTCTCAGTATCTCTTAAATATTGACCCAAATCTCTATTCAAATTAAAAGTCGCCAAACCTAATTCTAAAATATTTCTTCTATAAAGCCTTATGTACTCCTCCAAAATTTTCTTTTTAAAAGCAATATTTTTTTTCTTTTTTTCAATAGAATCTTTTTTATTTTCTATCTCATCTTCCAATTCTTCTATGCTTTGAGCCGTTTTTTGAATAACGCCTTGGGTTTGATAGATTTGTTGATTTACTTGTTGAATTTCAGTTTCAGTTTTTTCTGCTTCTTCTTCAAGATCATCCAACTCTTCTTCATACTCTTCTTTCTTGTCCATTATTTCATCCTCATCATCAGCTTGCACAAAATTAGTTGTAGAAAATAAAAAAAGGATCAGTAGAAAAGATAAAAAAAATAAAACCACTCCCGCTCCATCAGAAGTGATTTTATTTACAATAAGATTTATTTTTAATTTATTTTTATTTATTTTTTTCATCTATCCTTTTATTAAACTTGATAGAATTTATTCTTTCTTATTTTTATCTTCATTTTCGTTAGGTTTCTTTTCGGCTTTTTGCTCCTCATCACCTTCTTCGGTTTCTTCTTCCTTATCGCCACCTTTTTCTACTTCAACTGAATCGACATCCATTTCAACTTTTTCGTCTAATTCTTCAATTTCTTCTTCTGTTCTTGGTCTTGATAAAGAAACAACTACGGTGTCTGGATTGTTAATAATTTCAATTTCTTTCGCAACATCAATGTCTTTGACATAAACATAATCTTCATAATCTTCAAGACTCTTTAGGCTAACATCAATAGAACTAACCAAATGACGTGGAAAGCATCTAACGTCTAAGTTATATAAACTTTTAATTAAAATTGCTCCTGATTCCTTAACTGCTGGGGCTTCATCAATAAAATTAAGTTCAATATTAGTTTCAATTTTTTCACCCATTTTAACTTTATAAAAATCAATATGAGTTAAATCATTAGTCAAATAATTTCTTTGCATTTCATGAAACAAAACTGAATAATCTTCCTTTTCATCAATTTTTAAATCCACTAAAGTGCTTCTTCCTGCTTCCTCAAAAGCTTTATTGAAGTCTTGTAATCTAACCCAAACCAATTTATTTTCCTTCATTTCCGGGCCATAAACAACCCCTTTAATCCAACCGCTAAAATCTCCTTCTTTCTTTGGAACTCTAGCCTTGGCTTTTAAAACTATTTTTTTCATTATTCTGATTCTTATTACTTATACAAATCTAAAACCTCATCAGACGAAATCGGTTCTTTTTTTAAAACATTACAAACCTCTTCATAATCTAAATCAGTTAAAATTCCCAAAGTCACAATATTGTTATTATTTTGCATTCCTTTGTTAATAACTGCTAAAGAAGAGCTCTGACAAAAATCACAACTAACATGAACTAACATTGAGTCTTTCTTGTTTTGAACAACTTTAATACTCTTTTCGCCATATTTTTTACCGCAAATTGAGCATTTCATCAAAAGATTAACTTCATTCATAAAATTAATATTAACAATTATTACGCTATTAGTCAATGGACAAGTTAGTAAATTAGTTAATTAAGATATTAGTCAATTGAAGATAATTTATAAAATATTTCTAATAAATTGGGCTATACAATCAACTCCTTATTAACTAATCCCCTTATTGACCGATCAACCTTCTAACTAATTTCCATTATCTTCTCGGCTAAAATTTCAGCTGATTTAGGATAATAAAATTTTTCAATATTTTGCATCAAGCCAAGCTTATAATCACGATTGAAAAGAATTTTGTCCAAATAATGCACTAGCATATTTTCATTGAAATTATTCTCCTCCAAAACTACTGCGGCCTTCTCTCTTGATAGCTCAAAGGCGTTCATTCTCTGGTGATTATTAGCACTTCTGGTTATCGGTACTAACACAACAGGTTTGTGATTCGCGGCTAATTCAGCAATAGAGGTTGCACCTGCTCGAGAAACCACCACATCAGCCAAAGCTATTAAATCCTTCATTTCATCTTTGGCATAGGCAATTGGATAATAATCTGAGTGTTCAATTTTATAGCCTTTTCTTTCTGCCATTTTTTTCATATTCTCAAAATGAGCAGTTCCTGTCAAATGAACAATCTGATATCTAGAAAGCAACTTGTTCAGAGAATTAATTACTAATTTATTTATCAGAAAAGCTCCCTGAGATCCGCCTAAAAACAACACTACTGGCTTAATTTCTTTTTTCATTCCCAAAAATTCTCTAGCCTTCTTTTTGTTTCCATTTAACGCCTCGCTTTTAACTGGAATTCCAGCAAAAAAAATTTTACTATCAGGAAAGTACCTTTTGGATTTTTCAAAATTAATACCAATAGCACTAGCGAAAGAGCCCAAAAGTTTATTGGCAATTCCGGGAATGGCATCTGATTCATGAATAACCACTGGTATCCTATAAATTCTTGCAGCAATAACCACTGGAACTGAAGCAAATCCGCCTTTGGCAAAAACCACATCTGGCATAAAAACGAACAAATGCCACAAAGATTGGAAAAACCCTACGGGCGTCTTAAACAAATCAAATAAATATTTAAAAGAAAAATATCTTCTTAGTTTTCCGCACAAAATGGTTTTTTGTGGAATATTATTCTCACTCATTAAATTTCCATCTAATTCTCCTCTAGGACCTATAAAAAGAAAATTGAAATTATTTTCTCCATAATTTTTCTTTAAATTTTTGACAACTGTTATTAGAGGATAAATATGTCCGCCAGAACCACCCCCGCAAAGAACAATTCTTTTAAGCATTAGGTTGGATTATTTATTATTTCATTTAAATTTTAACACTAACTTAAAAATCAATCAATTGTATAAAATTAATTCAAAAAATAAAAATTGTTCTTAAAATTATTTTTCTATGTTAAAATTAAGATATGAAACGCAAAATTATTTTATTACTTTTAATTTTAATTTTAATCCTTTTGGCTTGGCGTCTTTTTGTTGATAATTTTTCCCAAGAACCAATTGAAATAATTATAGAAAATCAAAAAAACAATAAAGAAGAATTTGTTTTTAATGAAAATAAGGAAAACAATTCTGGCTCCTCTTCCGCTGAAGTCAAAGAAGAAAATAAAATTGTAAAAAACCAAGGGAAAGTAAAAGAAACAACCGAGACTGAAAATTCTTTTATTATTAATAAAAAAGTTGCATGGGGATATGAAACTTCAAAAAACAGAAACACAGACACTCTATTAATTCATTCTTCTTATGACGCTTTGGGTTCAGAGCCTTATAATCTCAATGGATTAATAAAAGAATATCAACAATATTCAGTTGCTCCTCATTTTTTAATTGACCGAAAAGGCAATGTTTATAAACTAGTAGACGAAAAGAATATTGCCTACCACGCTGGAGTTGGCAAGATGCCAGATGGAAGAACTGGTGTAAATAATTTCTCCCTCGGAATTGAACTGATGAACACTAAAGAAGACCAATACACCTCCGCTCAATATTCAAGTCTGAATAAATTGATTGAACATCTAGAAAATCACCACTCAATAGAATACATTCTCGGCCATCAAGACATTTCCCCCGACCGCAAAACAGACCCCTGGAATTTTGATTGGAAAAAAGTAAATAGTAAAAATGCTATTCATTAAGTTTAAAAAAATAAATCATTCAAAATTTAAAACTTATTTAAAAAACCGTCAACTTTAAATTGACGGTTTTAAAATATGGAATTTTATTATTTCAAATTTTCTTCCAAAAACTTCTCCAACTTTCCAACATCAACCCTTTTTTGCTTCATACTGTCTCTGTCTCTCACAGTCACACTATTATCTTCCAAAGAATCAAAGTCTACCGTCAAACAATAAGGTGTTCCAATTTCATCTTGTCTTCGATAACGTTTTCCAATATTTCCGTTGTCATCAAACTCACACATATATTGATCACTTAACTTAACAAAAATCTCTCTAGCCTTTTCAACTAATTCAGGTTTATTCTTCAATAATGGAAAAACCGCTACTTTTATTGGAGCTAATTTTTTAGGAAATTTCATCACCACTCTTTCGCTTCCATCTTTCATTTTTTCTTCTTCATAAGCACTGCATAAGGCCACTAAAATTGATCTATCCAAACCAAAAGTAGGCTCCAAAACATGAGGGACAAACTTTCTATTATTTTTTTGATCCTGACAAACAAGTTCTTTGCCAGAAAATTTTGCGTGTTGTTTTAAATCAAAATCGCTCCTATGTGCCAAACCAAAAAGTTCACTGAAGCCAAAAGGAAATTTATATTCTATATCAACTGTCTTTTTTGAATAATGAGAAAGTTTTTCCTTCGAATGCTCAAATCTTCTTAAATTTTTCTTTTCCGCTCCCAATTCCAAAACAAACTCCTCCTGCAAATCCAACCACTTTTCAAACAAAGGTTCCCATTTCATTTCTGGGTCAATAAAATATTCAATTTCCATTTGTTCAAATTCTCGAAGTCTAAAAATAAAATTCCTGGCCACGATTTCATTTCTAAAAGCTTTTCCAATTTGAGCTATCCCAAAAGGAATTTTCATTCTCATTGAATCCATCACATTTTTGAAATCAACAAAAATAGCACCAGCTGTTTCCGGTCTTAAATACATTTTTTCATTAATTCCGTTCATTTTAGTTTCAAACATCATATTTAAATTTCGAGCTTCAGTCCAATCACTAGCGCCACATTCAGAACATTTCATTTTATCATCCTCTAAGGCCTTACTCATTCCTTCCAAATCACCTTCCATATCCTCTCCTATTAATTCCTTTACTAAATGGTCTGCCCTAAATCTTTTTTTACATTTTTTGCAGTCAACCATAGCATCATCAAAACTAGTAGTATGCCCAGAAGCTTCCCAAAGTTTAGGATGTAACAAAATTGGTCCATCAATTCCGACAATATCCGCTCTAGATTGAACAAATTTCTTCCACCATAGTTGTTTGATATTATTTTTTAAAGATGCTCCATAAGGACCATAGGAATAAGCATTGGCTAAGCCACCATAAATTTCACAAGCTGGAAAAACGAAACCCCTTCTCTTAGATAGAGAAACAATTTTCTGCATTAAATTTTCTTCATTTTCTTTTTTTGACATATTGTCTGATTAAAAATTAAAGGTTCTAAAATATTATTTTATGAGACTGTTTACTTCCAAACTTTTAAACTAAAATAAAATCTCGCTCCTACAATTCAAATAATTAACTTGAATTGTCGGAGCGAGATTATAAAAATTCCGCGGTTCCACCCGACTTTCTCAAAAAAATTGAGACACTTGTATAAATTAAATTGAATATTTCGGGATTTACCATTTCCCAATTCAATAAAGAACATTTTAATAATAGAATTTTATTTAATTTTTGTCAATTAAACAAATTAAATTAACGATAAAGAGACGCCTACATTTTTAAAAAATTAGCAATTTAACCATTTAACAATTTAGTCCACTAATATTTTATATTTCTCGGCCTAACCAAAGTTTCAATTTCAGTGTTTTTGGTATTTTGATCAGGATTAACATTAGTGATTAAGTGTAATTTAATTAAACTTACATCATCCGGCGTTATTGGAGTCGATAACGGATTATTTTCCAAGTCGCTTAAATTCTCCCCATTATAATAATAAAAAATCGGCTCATCGTTTTGATTTAAAATATTACTTCCAACAATCTTTACTTCTTCGTCACCATCTGGATATTGAGGAGGAAAACCAAATGGCTTGGAAATTCCTAATTTAAAATATTCATCTTCCAAAAAATAATGCAATCTTTCGGTAGTAGAATCATTATCCACATCAGAAAAAAACTTCAAATTAAAATCCTCTCCGGAAAAAATTAAATAAGCTCCCGCATCAGATTGACGAGCTTCCCGCACATTTTTAGTAAAATTTCCAACTGAAAGTTGTAGATTGCTATTGTTAAGTCCTTGCTCAATAGTATATTTATTGACTGAATAAGTCCTAATCAAAACCAAAGTAATCACCGCACTCACCAGAGTTAAAATAGCAGTAGCCATTATCATCTCCACTAAAGTCATTCCTTTGATATTTGAGTTTGATCTATTTAAAATTTTCACATTTTTTAATTAGGGATTAGTTCTATTTCCTTTTGAGTTAAATTATTGATAGTAATCACCTCTGAATAATTAGTATAGTCATTTAATCTTACTTCAAGAATATAATCAATATTTTCCATCGGAATAAAAGGGTCCTCCTGCAAAGGAAAAAAGGCTCTGCCATTTTCATCAGTAGAAACACTTTGATCAAAAACTCCTTCCTGAACCACCCCCACAACTGCTCCTTCGAGTGGCTCAGAACTAACACTATCAATAACTGTTAAAAATAAAGCGGGCTGAGTCTCATCGGCAAACAAAAGCTCTATTTCTTTGCTTTCTCCAGCCATTAATTGAAAAATCTTTTCCTCACTAGAAGCAACAAAATCATAATTTGAGAAATCCAAACTGTCATAATTCAAAATCTCATAAGATCCCTGACTAATATTATTATAATTAACTTCTCCTACTGAATCAGTATCAGAAATATCACTAAGATTATAAGTGTCAGGACTACTTCCTATTAAACGACCCCCTTCCAATTGAATCTCCGCCCCAGAGATATCTGTTTGATCTAAAGCATTAACCGCTTTAATTGTTAAATCAGAGCCCAAGTCTATAAAAAAGTTTTTAGAGTTTAAATCCCCTTCATTCACATAGAAATCGGGATTATTTGGAGTAAAGGCGGAATCTGGAGGATTTGGATAGGTTCTGACGTTTTCATGGCCATCTTTTGATAAAGTAATTCTATAATTTTGACTAGGCACTCCCTGCAGAATCAAACTTCCATTATTATCAGTGGTGGTGTTATAATTAACACTCGGAGTATCTTCAATACTATCAAGATTTATACTAACACTCTCCACAATTTCACCTCCTGATGTCATTGTATTTAAAACCAGACTGCCCCCGCCCATATCAGTTTCTATTCCGTTAGGAACAAAAGTAGACACAAACTCTACTTTTTTGATTGAGTCAAAATGGTCCCACTCAACCTTAACTTGAACGCTTTTATAGTCAGTATTTATAAGATCATCTAACCCAGTTCCATCAAGTTCATCATCAACATAACGAACATCAATATGCACTCTATAATCAAAATTATTTCTAGTTACCACTTCATACGGCAACATCGGTCCATTAATAATTCCATTGACTACTCCAACATCTTCATAGTCTAAATTTCTTATTATTTCCATCTTTTCATTGGCGATAGCAATTGCCCCTACTCGTTGTTTTGATTCACCAATATTAGAAACGGCTGAATTCAAAGCCAAATAAATAGTCAAAACTAAAAAACTAACTATAGTAGCACTTATTAAAACTTCTATTAAAGTTGTCCCTTTTCTGTTCATAAAATTCCATTAAAAATTCTAAATTAACCTTTTCTAAATTATTTTTTTTAATTTTATCTTCCCGACAAACTGTTAAAACTTTCAGAATTGAATGCAGCTCAAAGAAAATTTCAAATTGTGTATGAGATGTACTTAATAGTACATTGAAAAACAATTTAAAATTTGACGAAAAAATCAACTCCAAGCTTTACATGCAATATAGAAATTGCAGATTTTAGTGCAATTCAAGAAAAATTTCAAGTTACGCCTGAGACATACTAAAATGGTACGCTGAAAAGTAACTTGTAATTTGACGAAAAAGTGTATCAAATATGCAATTTTTAGACCAAATCCATTAGGGAATAAATAGGCTTTATAATTGCAATAGCAAAAATCGCCACCGCTATCCCAACCAAAACCATTAAAACTGGTTCAATAATGGCTGACATATTTTGAGTAGTTTGCTCAACTTCTTCTTCATAGAAATCAGCTAATTTTTCTAAAATATCAGGTGTCTTCCCAGTATCTTCTCCTACTTTTATCATTTTAATAACCAAAAAGGGGAAAGGGGTGTTTTTTGTGTCTAATATATCAGACAAAGCTTTCCCTTTTTGCACATCCTCTGAAGCTTCTAAAGTGTATTTTTTGAAATAATAATTCCCCAAAGTATCGGAGGTAATTTTCAAAGCCTCCACCAAAGAAACTCCGCTATTCAAAAGCGAGCTCAAGATTCTAGCAAAACGGGAACTATTTAACTTCATCACCAAAGTTCCAATAACAGGAGTTTTTATAAATATTTTATGGAAAATCTTTTTACCCGATGAACTTTTGTAAAAGAAAATTACACCACCGACTAAGACAAAAATGACACTCAACGTTAATAAAATTTGATTAGACATAAAATCACTAATGCCTATCACAACTCTAGTTAAAAAAGGTAATTCGGCATCAAATTCTTCAAAAACATTAGTAATTTTAGGTACTACAAACATCATCATTAGAACTCCAATAACTAGCATAACTGCAATAATAATAGTTGGATAAATCAAAGCACCTCTGACTTTTGAAATTAATTTATGATCTTTTTCCAACTGTAATGACAATATGCTCAAAATTTCGTTCAATGATCCTCCCGTTTCCCCCACTCTGACCATAGAGGTAAAAACTTTATTGAAAGCTTGAGGATGTTTAGACATAGCATCCGCCAAAGACAACCCCTTCCTCACATCTTCAACTAAGGTTAAAATAATTTTTTTGAAACCTTTGTTTTTTTCTTGATTACCTAAAATATCCAAAGCTCTAGACATCGATAAACCGGAATTAATCATAATTCCTAAATGACGACAGAAAATCATTTTTTCCTTCAATGGAATCGAAGAAAAACCAGACAAAAGACTTTTCTTAATCTTTTTACTTTTAGTCTTATCAATATAAACAGGCCAAAGTTCTTGGCTTTTTAATTTTTCCTCAGCTTCTTTTTTGTTCGCCGCCTCCAAAAAACCTTCCTTTTCCTCACCTTTTTTGTTTTTAGCTAAATATTCAAATTTCATAATTTAGTTGAAAAGTTTAGAAAGTTAAAAAGTTCGTAAAGAAAAATCTTACCTCTCTAAATGTTTCATTAATCTTTAACTCATCTAGGTTTATCCCTAGAAAAGTACTAAAATACTAGTATAAATAATGATAAATTGTTCGCCAAGTATCTTTAATATTTTAACACTTTTCTATGGAAAATATAAACAAAAAATTTAATGAATTGCTAGCAAAAGTAAGACAAAGAGAATTTAACTTTAGGTGGTTTTTTAAAAAACTTCAAATGAGTTCAGCATATTTTTTTAATAGACATCAAAAATTTTAGGATGGTTCGAAGAAAAATCGAGCAACACAACGGAATTTACTTTAATATTGTAAATGAAGTGATTGGCGGAGATTTTGACGAAAAAATATTCCAAATTTTTAGTTTCTATTCTTTCGTTACTCTAAGTATTTCCTCTAGACTAGTCTCCCCATTAACAGCCTTGACAAACCCATCCACTATCATAGTATTCATTCCTTCTTCAATCGCCTTTTTCTCTATTTCGCTGGCAATTACATTTTCGCTAATCATTTTTTTAATTCCTTCAGAAATTTCCAAAACTTCATAAATCCCCATTCTGCCTTTATATCCCTCGCTATTACAAGTTTTGCAACCTTTTCCCCTAAAGAAATTAATATCTTCCAGATTTTTAAAGTTTGCTACTTCCTCAACCAAGTCTTCTTTATTTTTATTTATGGATTTCAAGATAAAATCAAAATCAATTCGTTTTTTTAATTCATCCGCCTCTTTTTTGTTTAATTTATAGGGCTCTTTGCAATCAGAGCAAACTTTTCTAACTAATCGTTGCGCAACCACAGTGTTAACAGTAGAAGCAACCAGAAATGGCTCAGCATCCATATCGAACATTCTTGGAATAGCAGCGGCTGAAGAATTAGTATGCAGTGTCGAAAGAACCAAGTGACCAGTCATAGCTGCATTTAAAGATATTTGCATAGTTTCATTATCTCTAATCTCACCCACCATTATTATATCAGGGTCTTGACGCAACAAAGACCTCAAACCAGCGGCAAAAGTCATACCGACTTTTGATTTAACTTGAGTTTGATTTATTCTAGATATTTGATATTCAATTGGGTCTTCAATAGTAGAAATATTCACCTCAGGCTTATTTAAAATTCCCAAAATTGTATAAAGAGTAGTTGTCTTACCGCTTCCAGTGGGACCAGTTACCAAAAAAATTCCATTTGGTTGCTCGATTGCCCTTTTGACTCTTTCTAGGGAATCACTCAATAGCCCCAATTTTTCCAAAGTTACTCCTTTGGCAGAATCATCCAAAACTCTCATAACAATTTTTTCTCCCCCAAAAACTGGAATAATAGAAACTCTGAAAGATATTTTTTTATCATCAACTTTAATTTTAAAACGACCATCTTGAGGAATTCGATGTTCATCTAATTTCAAATTAGATAAAACTTTTATTCTAGCCACTATACCGTGCATAACCTGTTTAGGCAGATTCATAGCATCATGCAAAATTCCATCCACTCGGTATCTAACTCTGACTTCTTTTTCATCTGGCTCAATATGTATATCAGAAGCAGACTGCAAAATTGCATGCTCCAATAAAGTATCTACGATTTTAATAATTGGTAAATCTTCTGCTATTTTCTTCAATTCTTTCTTATCAGCGTCCTGATCTGGCTCTTCATTAATAATCTCACCAAACTCAGCTTGCAAGCTTTTTTTATATTGTTTTAAAGTTTCTTTGATACTTTTTTTGGTGGTTAAACAAGGAACAATTTCAAAACCAGTCTTTTTCTTCAAATAATCAATAACCTGAATGTCGCTAGGATCAAGCATCGCTACTTGAAGTTTGTTCCCATCTTTTTTAAAAACTATAACATTATTTTTTTTAGCTATAGATTCTGAGATGATTTGAAGAATATTTTTGGGAATTTCCTTATTTTCCAAATCCACAAAAGGAATACCTAGTATGTAGGCATGCATCTTTTTCAAATCCAATTCAGATATTAACTTATTTTCTAATAATAAACTGCCCAAATAAACATTTTTTTTCTGAGCTTCAGTAAAAGCTTCTTCTAATTTTTGGTTATCTATAAAATCAGAATCTTCCAAAAAGCTTTTTAATTGACTTGAATCAACGTGCATTTTTTCTTGGCCCGTTAAATCATTTTAAGCAAGACTTAAAATGCTATTTAACTGGATTAAATTAATTTATAAGTTCCTTTACTCTATCGACTATTTCATCAAGTCTATATTCTGATTTAACTAAATAATTTCTAGCCCCCAGGTCTAGAGCTTTTTGGACATTTTCCGAACCACTCAAGTTAGTCAACAAAATAACTGGAGTTTTTTTATTCTCCTTTTTTTCAGATTTCAAAACTTGAAATCCATCTTTTTTAGGCAAAATTATATCCAATAAAATTAAGTCATAATGCTTTTTATTCAACAAATCAATGGCTTCCTCTCCATTCGTAGCAATTTCAACGTCAAAACCATTTTTTTTTAAAACCTCTTGAAGAGTTTCTCTTAAAACTTTCTCGTCCTCCACGAACAATAATTTGTTTTTTTTCATTTTTTTTATTTAATTTTATGTTTAAGTTATTTTTATTTAAAAAGGGGCAAACTAATATAAAAGGCACTTCCCTTTCCTTTATTTGATTCAAACCAAATTTCTCCTCCTAATTCTTTAAGTAAAATTTTCGAAATATACAGCCCCACTCCTGTTCCATCAGCTGACAATTTTTTAGCGTCTGTTGCTCTATAAAATTTATCAAAAATATACGGCCGGGAAATTACATCAATTCCACAACCAGTATCTTTCGTTTTAATAAGCAAACTGTTCTTACTATTATAGAGCTTTATTTTAATTTTGGAATTTTCATAGCTATATTTCAAGGCATTTTCGATGACATTGCTGATGATTATTCTAATCTTTTTTTGATCAGTCTTGGAAAAAATATTCTCAGTATCATCAACTAGCTCAAATTTAATATTCTTAGAAGAAGCAAAAATTTCCAATTCTTTTAAAATTTCATCGACAACTTTTTTCATGTCAGTCTTTTTTAAAATAAGTTCTTTTTTGCTTTGATCTAGTCTTGATAGATAAACAAAATCATTTACCAAACTGGTTATTTTTTCCACTGATTCTACTAATTTATTCGTATATTTTGCTTGTTTTTTGTTTAAATTTTCATCTTTTAATAGTTCTAAATTCCATTTAACATTAGTAATAGGAGTTCTTATTTGATGCGAAACTAAATCGATAAATTCTTCTTTCAAGCGATAACTGCTAATAATCTTTCTTGAGGATTCGGCAATGATATTCCCAATTATCAATATTACTGCTGATTCTACAGCCACAAACAAAACTGCCGTTCTTGGATCAGCTACAAAATTCAAAGCCAAATAGTAAGTTGAGAACATCCCCACTATATTAATAAAAGCCATCATTAAAATCAAAACATCTGGCAATTTCCAAATTGGAACTCCATATTGTTTTGATTTTTCTTTCAAATTTTGAATTATTGATTTTTTCATTTTTGCTTGCCCCCTTCCTGCCTGCCGACAGGTAGATTAAATTATTTCAAACTTATTTGAAAATATTTAATTGGGATTTTTATTTTAATTTTTAATTTTATTAAATTTATGGACTTTTCAATTTTATAGACTCTTTAAGTAACCCTTCAAATATTCCTTTAGTTCTGGTCGATCTTCTGCATAAGCTAAAATCGCTTTCAAATAATTCAAAGGATCTCCGGTAGTCATCCATTCTCCATCTAAAACTTTTTGAACATGACAAATATTTCCAGCATCAATATAATTTTTAATTGCATCCGTCACCCAAACTTCCCCATCTTTACCTGGATTAGTTTCTTTCAATGCATCGACAATTCCTTGGTTTAAAATCATTCTCCCAAATAAAGCTAACCTGGAAGGCGCTTCTTCTATAGAAGGTTTTTCTATCACGTCTTCAATTTCATTAGTTCCTTGTTTTAATTTAGCAATTCCGTACCGATCAACTTCATCCGCAGGAACTTCCTGGGCTCCCAAAATTGGTTTTCCATTTTTCTCAAATTCTTCTACCATTTTTTTAGTAAAAGATGTCTTTGATTTAACAATATCATCTCCGTAGCAATAAACAAAAGGTTCATTTTCCACTAAACTAGCCGCTGACAAAATCGGCATTCCATTGCCATATTTAGGGATTTGTCGGACATAAATAAAATTAGCCATTTTGGAAATCCTATCCACTTTCTCAAATAACTCATTCTTACCTGATTTTTTTAAATAATCTAGCAAAGCTGCGCTGTGATCAAAATGATCTTCCAAAGGTTTCTTATCCCATTTAGTAACCAAGATTATATCTCTTATTCCAGCTTCTACCAACTCCTCCACTAAAATCTGAATAATTGGCTTATCAATCAAAGGCAACATCTCCTTCGGCATTGATTTTGTAGCTGGCAATAGTCTTGTTCCCGAACCAGCTACTGCTACGATAGCTTTTCTTACTTTCATTTTTTATTTTTATTTTTTAAACTAACTTTTTTCTAGCTAGCTCTTTCAAATTAAAATTAAATTTTTCAATTGATTTTTTCATCTTAATATCAAAATTATCTGAAATTCCTCTTTCTTTAACCACTTTACTAGCTTCCAATAAAGAATCAAAAGTCCCAGCATCCAACCAAGCTCCTTCAATTTTTTTAATTTTCAATTCATCCATTTCCAAGTATTTTTTATGTATATCTACAATTTCTAATTCGCCTCTAGCGGAAGATTTTAAAGATTTAGAAATTTCAACCACTCTCGAATCATAAACATAAGCTCCAACAGAAATAAAATTGCTCTTAGGATTTTCTGGTTTTTCTTCTATGCTCAAAACTTTTCCATCATTGTTAAATTCAACTACCCCAAATCTTTCAGGATCATCAACCTCTTTAGTAAAGATCAAACCACCTTTTTCAAAATTCTTGATTGATTCACTAATGTCATCTTCTATAATATTGTCTCCCAAAATCATAACTACGTTATCATCATCAATAAACTCTTCTCCTATAATAAAAGCATCCGCCAATCCTCTCGGAACAGACTGCACCATGAATTCTAAATGAACTCCTAAATCTTCAAAAATCAAACCCAGTAAATTTAAAAATTGTCCTGAATGTTCAGGCGAAACTATAATTAAAATATCTTTCACTCCCGCCTTAATTAAAGTATTCAAAGGATAAAAAATCATTTGCCTATCGTAAACTGGCAAAAGTTGTTTGCTAGTAGTGGCTGTCAAAGGAAAAAGCCTTGTAGCAGTCCCTCCAGCTAAAATAATGCCTTTTATATTTTTTTTCTTATCTGTCATTTTTACTTGGCCCGCCTGCCTGTCGACAGCTAGGTTAAATATTTTCAAACAAGTTTGAAACACTATTTAACTGGGCTATTTTTATTTTTTTACTTACTCTTATTTTAACTTTTTTTTCTTTTTCAAGCAAGGGATTAGAATTTTATAGGGTAACTGAGAGTTTTTCTGTTTAAAAATTCAAAAATTTTTCAATTTAGAAAGAGAAAGAATCTACTTAATAAAACTCCGCTACCATCCTCCCCCTTTCCCAAAGGGGGATTGAAGGGGTTTTTCTGTTTAAATTTTAATATAGTAAAAAAGAGATTTTCTTAGCGAAGCTTCTCTACCAGTTCCCCCTCATTTCCTAAAGGAGGGGCTAGGGGTGGTTTTTCAGTTTTTAAATTCCAAATTACAAGTTTACTAAAAATCATGTAAGTAATCAATTACGTAATCGATTACGTAATCTGAAATATTTAATATAAACAAAGTCTCAATTTTAAATAAAACTCCACTACCCGTCATCTCCCTTTTTCAAAGGGAGACCGAGAGGGTTTTTTTGTTTTCAAAATTAGAATTTAATCAAAATTATAATCTTGCAATAAAAAGGTGCTCAGAAACAATCCCTTAATATCTATTTCTTTACGAACCATTTTCTCACAAACCTTGCTACCCATAAACTGAAAAACTTTGAATGCTTTTTGAGATATTTTTCCATCGAATCATAATAATGTTTTTTTTGAAGTAACCAATCGTCATAACTCCCTCCTCCTCCATGGCAAATTTTATAATCAGGACAAAAAAGAACTTTTTTACCCAAGGCCCTGGTTCTTTTACATAAATCCATGTCTTCAAAATACATAAAAAAATCATCATCGAAACCTTTTAGCTGATTGAAGAAATCTTTTTTAATAAACAAAGCCGTGCCAGTAACCCAATCACATTCTTTTTTTTCTGAACTATTCCAAATTTTAGCACTCCGACTAATTCTCAAATTATTTCTTATCAAATCATAAAAAGAAATTTCTCTTCCAGCGCTCCATTGTTGTTTTTCATTTTTTTTACTTAAAATTCTCACCCCCACGATCCCGATCTCTTTGTCGTTGTCAAATTCTTTTAGAACTTTTTCAAATTCATCAGAAACTATATTTGCATCTGGATTCAAGAAAAGCAAAAAATTACCATCAGCATAACTAACTCCAAGATTAACTCCTGCCCCAAAGCCAACATTTTTTTTATGATCAACGATTTTAACTTTATCTAAATTAATTCTCGCCTTAGAAAGCTCTTCGTTTCGATCATTATTAACAACAACTATTTCCCAATCAACAGAACTGCCTATCTTTTTATAGATAGATTCAATACAATTCTCTAAATTTTTCTTACTATTATAAGAGACTATTACTATTGAAAGTTTTTTATTTTTTTCCATAATTTTCAAAATCCTTATAAGCTTTTAAAACCTCCTCTACTAAATCATTTTTTTTAAATTTTCTATCAATCCAATTTTTAAATTTTCTCAATTTAATAAACACCCAAAGCCAAGGTTTCAAAAACCAAGGAGTATTTTTTTTAAAAAACATTAGACCTGATAAAACCAGCCAGTAAACCTTATTTTTATTCATTTCATCACTAACCTCAAAGTGATAAATCACACTTTCCGGAACTAATTTTATTTTAAATCTAGCATTTTTGACTCTAACACTATAGTCCACATCTTCCCAATAAAGAAAAAATTTTTCATCCAATAAGCCCACTTTTTCCAAAACTGCTCTTTTTATTAAAAGTGAACAACCAGTCAAAAATTCAGTTTCAAAACTATCCCCTTCAATCAAATTTCTCTTATGCAAAGATCTCATCCTCAACCAATTAATCCATCCGCCCGAAAACCACACTCTGGAAGTTCTTTTCCAAAAAATCAATGGCGATAATAATCCTATTTTAGTGTTTTTTTCTCCTTCTGCTATCAATTCTTCTAAAAAATTTGACTCAACTTCCGTGTCTTGATTTAAAAGTAAAACATAATCAGCTCTATTTTTCAATGCATATTGAATGCCCACATTATTACCACCGGCAAAACCCTTATTCTCATTATTTCTAATAATTTTTGCTTCTGGATAAATTTTTTCAATTCTACCAACCGAATTATCGCTAGAATTATTATCAACAACTAAAAAAAATAAATTAGAATAATTTACTTTTTCCAAACTTTTTAGACAATTTTCAATTAATTTTCCCCCATTATAATTAAGTATGACAACAAAGACTTTGGGAATATTTTTCATAAGCTTACTTAGCTATATTTTTTTTCAAATAATTATAATATTCAGTCGTATGACTATTTTTATTAGTATAATCTCGCAAAACCTTTTTTCTGGCTTTTTCTCCCATAAAAGTTCTTAACGCTGAATCCTCAACTAATTTACCAATTTTCTCCACCCATTCCTTTTTTGTTTCTGCTAAAAATCCGTCAGCTCCATCTTCAATTGTTTCTAAAAAAGTTCGATTACGAACTGCCACAGTTGGAATTTTCAAAATTCCTACTTCACTAAATTTAATCTCCGACTTTGATTCACAAAATGGATCGCCCGACACCAAAGGAGCCAAATTTAAATCAACTTTCCAAACATTTTCATAATACTTATCCCTGGAAACAAAAGGCATTATCACAATCCTATTTTTATATTTGTTTAATTTATTATCAACGTCCAATGGTCCAGCCAAAAACAATTCAACATTCTCATATTTATTTAGAATTTCCATTAAAACATCACTAATGGAAGCAAAGTCTTTATTATGACTAGAAGTTCCGCTAAAATAACCTATCCTAACAACCTCTAGATCATCTGTTTCTTTAGGAGAATCGTCTAAAATACTTTGGGTTAATTCTAATTCATAGTTGGAAAACTTGTTTTTAACTACAAAAACTTTTTTTTCATAATTTTCTAATTTCTCTGCCAAATAAGTAGTTGAGGCAGTACAAACTTTTGTATAAGAGTCCTTAACTATTTCTCCGCCAACGCCATTTCTATACTGCAATTTTTCCGCCGAATTCATCTTATTTTTATATAAATCTGTTTGTTTTATATATTTAGGATCAAAAACCAAATCATCTGTTTCAAAAATAATTTCTTTTTTCTGCTCTTTAATTTTTTTAATAAGTTTTTTAATAGAAGAATTCACTAAAGTTCTTTGAAAAATAAAAACCTGACATTTGTCAACATATTTCATTAAAAATGGATCGTCATGCATAACCACAGAAGTTTTAATTCCATGAATATTCAATTCTTCAGCATGATTAAAGGCTCTGTAATGTGCACTATCACCCACTCCCGCACTTATTATCAAAACATCTCCAGAAACTGGAGTGAAAATAGTTTTTAAATAAAGCTTTAAATAACGAGAAAAAAGAATTTTTACTCCTTTCAAAAAACCGTCTCTTTTAAAAACTTCTAAAATTTTCCCGAATTTAATCAATATTGTTTTCATAATATTTTTCTCTTGGATCACTTTTTAAAAAATGTTTAAAATTATATTTCAAAGAATCTTTGACATGTTGACGAAGAATCCAACTTTTAAAAAAAGTCAAAAAACCACCTGAACTGAGTCTTTTACCATCAGCAAAAACTTCCACTTCCGGATAATAAACCACCCTAGAACCCCTCTTCCAGACTTGATAACAAATTTCTGGATCAAACATAAAAAGAAAATAATTTTCGTTCAATCCAGCTATTTTGTCCCAAAGATTTTTCCTAATCATAACACAAGAAGATTGCAACCAATCAACATCTTGAATTTTGTCATAATCCAAATGTTTCATTTCATCATGTTCCACCTTTCTTTTTATTATTGGAAAATTTCGCAAAAAAGTTCTTCTAGCAACTTGCAAATAAAATCTTGGCCATCCCCTGACAGTCATGGCTGTTTCACCACTATCATTAATTTGCTTTGGACCAATCAATCCGATATCCTTATTTTTATCCATATAATTAACCATTTTTTGTAAAACATCTTTTTCCTTCAAGAGAATATCTGGATTAAGAATAAGCAAATATTGACCTTTTATCTTATTATTGACAGCGTTGTGAGCTTTGACGTACCCGAGATTTTCCGAATTAATAATTAATTCCAACTTTTTTTTATTTTTCAATTTTTTTCTTAGAATTTCAGCATTTTTTTCATCACATGAATTATCAATAACAATAATTTTAAAATTAAAATCAACCTTTTGATTTAGGATAAATTCAATATTTTCAACCACTCTCCTGGCTTTTAAATAATCCAAAACTATAATCGTTATTTTATTTTTCTTCATATGTTCTTGACCCGCCTGCTTGCCGACAGTTAGGTTAAATTAATCCAAACAAAGTTTAAAATATTATTTAACTGGTTTTTTGTTTTTAGGTCTGTAATATTGTGAATCAAAAAGTAAAAATAATATTTCACATTGATTGGCAACTGCTTTCAAAAAATCATCACTCTGCTGTTCCATCTCTTCCTCAAAGGGCAGTATTAAAAAGGCTTTTATGTAAAAATTTTCAAGATCGGAATAAAAAACTTTCAGCTCCTTTATCCTGCTACTTTTTTCATTTTTATATATTTTCAATAAATTTCTAGCCGCAATTTCATTCCGATATTCATCATCCGCAAAGCTACTTCCCCCTCTTTCTTCTATTAAAACTTTGCCGTTTTTAATATCCACTATTTTTAGCCAGGCTTTCTCTTTGCCAGTCGTACTGCAAGCAATCTTCAAAAGCTCTTTCAAAGTTTCTTTTAATTCCTCTTGGGTTGTTGGCGCTGGCTTTTTCATTTTGTCTATCAAGTCCCTAATAATAGAAAAACGAACATTGACTTTTCCTAAATACTGAAATGTCTCTAGCAACTCCTTTTCTCTATTTTTAAGTTTGGATGATAAATTTAAATTATCCTCTTCTCTTTTCTGAACCACATAGTCATAATGCCAAAAAACATAAACCACCGACAAAAAACTAGCAAATAAAAAAGCTGCTTCTAAATTATCTTCATCAAACCAACCCCAACCGCTATCAATAATATTTGGTATAAATAAAATTGAAAACAACAAAACAAACAAGCTTAATCCTAAAACAACCTTGGCCTTTTGAAATTTATTTAGTTTCATAAACTTCTGCTACTTTTTTTATACTATTATTATAACTTATTATTGAAATAATTACAAAAAAATTAATTATTGAAGAAATGTTGATTATAAAACTCCGCTACCATCTTCCCCCTTTCCCAAAGGGGGATTGAGGGGTTTTTTCTGTTTAAAAATTCAAAATTTTTTCAATCTTCAGCAAAACTTCAATATCCTTGCCTGCAAGCAATTCTCAACAAAGTTCTTTTTTTCTCAAAACAAAATCTCCCTTTACCCTTCCATTAAATTCAATTCTAAAAATCTTTCCCTGCCCACCATGAGCTGATTGGATCAAATTATCTCCTTCATCTTCAATCGCAATAATTTTATTTTTAAAAACTTTTTCAGGCGTCACAACTTCTACTTTATCTCCACACTTAAGACAATTGTGGACAAAGACTTTTCTTTTTTCTGAATTAATTTCTTTCTTTCCGAAAAGACTAATCCCCACAAATTCGTCTTTCCCCTCAACCGAAGCTTTGTCGAACAAATGAGGTGGTTCATTTTCAAAAGCAAAACCAGTCCAATATCCCCTGTTTGACAATCTCTCTATTTCTTTTTTTTGTTTCTGAATTTCTTTTTTCAATTTCTTCTCATCACCTTTCTTCAAAACATCCAAAACTTTTCGATAAGCCCTGACAACCATCGCTACATAATAAACACTTTTGTTCCTTCCTTCAATTTTAATTGAATCAATCCCGGCTTCCATTAAATCAGATAAATTTTCAATCAAACAAATATCATTGCTATTAAACAAAAAAGTGCCATTTTCATTCTCCTCAACATCTATCTCAAATCGATTTTTATCATCAATAATATTAGTTTTTAGATACAACTGACTCTCGCTATCATCAGAAATTTCTCTTTTGAGTAAAGTTCGAGGAAAGCCAGAGCAACGAACGGAGTTTGTTTCGGTTGTTGAATGGAGCGAGTCGTGGGAGTTTCGACAACAAGATTTATCAGACACTGAATTCCAAGCCCATCTGCATGGTTGAGCACAATCTCCCAAATTAGCACTCCTCCCTAACATCCACTTTGACAAAATACATCGCCCAGAATAAGCCATACACATCGCACCATGAACAAAATACTCCAATTCCATTTTCAAAACAGCTTTTTTAATTTCTTTCACTTCTTTTAATGAAACCTCTCGAGCCAGAATAACTCGCTTTACTCCCTGCTCTTGCCAAAATTCCACTGCCTCTTTGTTAGTGGCGTTGGCTTGAGTGGAAAGATGAATGTCAATTTCTGGTAATTTTTTTTTCACTTTTCTTAAAATTCCAGGATCAGATAAAATGATGCCATCGGGTTTGATCTCACTAATAAAATCCAATTGCTTTTCTAAATTATCAATATGCACATTATGAGCATAAATATTCAGAGCCACATAAAATTTCTTACCCATTTTTCGACAGAATTTCACTCCTTCTTTTATTTCTGATTTTTTAAATTGACTGGCTCTTGCTCTCAAAGAAAATCCAGGCAAACCAAAATAAATAGCATCCGCTCCATAGATCAAAGCTATTTTTAATTTTTCCAAACTCCCCGCCGGAGCGAGTAGTTCCATTTTAGTTTTGCTGTTCGTCATATTATTCTAATTCATTAATAATTTAGATTATTTCAAAAGTTTTATCTTTTATACCATTTAATACTCGAAAAATCCAGCCCATTCTCAAAAACCCTCCTTAATTCTCCCTTTAAAAAGGGAGGAGATCTATTTAACAAAACTCCTCTACCAGTTCCCCCTCTTTCCTAAAGAGGGGGTTAGGGGGAGTTTTTCTGTTTTTCAAATTACAAGTTTATTTAAAAATCATGTAAGTAATCAATTACGTAATCGATTACGTA
>Ga0136555_1000124_pt1 | contig 30146 bp, 27 predicted proteins | sample AntRauTorckE5432_FD_104927 | JGI IMG/M metagenome (GOLD analysis project Ga0136555, IMG submission 104927) | Saline lake microbial communities from Rauer Islands, Antarctica - Metagenome Torckler E5 #432 | ecosystem: Environmental > Aquatic > Non-marine Saline and Alkaline > Saline | place...
AAGATTTTGTCTGAACAAAGACTAAGAGAAGTAATTGAAAAAAATGATTTCGAAACGGGTCCGGATATTGAAGATCTTATTTCAATAAATACGGACAGTCTTACTGTTGATCAGACTGTTAATCAAATAGAAAATTTTATTAAACAATAGTCTATTAAATATAACTAAGTACCAATCCTTCCTCAAGGGTTACGTCCTGTTCTGTGTCGCATTTGTCGCATTTTCATAAAATATAACCCGACCCACACTCCTAATTTTCATTTATCTGAATACGCTAGAATGGCCTTACACGGCTTGTACCCACGGGTACTTAACCCGAGTGGCCCTGGTTGATTTACCTCGAAAAAATCTAAAGCACTAGTATGAAAATACGGTGCTTTTTTATTTTCATCACTCAAGTGCTACAATACATTCAATTATCAATAACCAACTAAAATAATGTATAAAGTAAAAGAATTTAATATTCCAGAATTAAAAGGGATTTCACAAAAAAATGTAGAGGAACATTTGAAATTGTATTCCGGATATGTTGCCAATACAAACCTTATCCTAGAAAAAATTTCAGCGCTTTCAGATGATGAGGATTCTGCATACGCGGTTTCAGAAATGCAAAGACGCTTTGCATTTGAATTTGATGGAATGAGGAATCATGAATACTATTTTGCAGGATTCGAAGGAGGCGCATCTGAAATATCAGACAGCGACCTGAAATCTGCAATTGAAAAAGAATGGGGAAGTTTTGATGCTTGGTTATCTAGATTTAAAACAATAGCGAAAACTCGTGGCGTTGGTTGGGCTATTCTATATTATGACCAAAAAGCAGATAGACTTTTGAATTCTTGGGTAGATGAACAACATTTAGGACATTTAAATGGAGCACAACCTATTTTGTGTTTAGATGTTTGGGAACATTCTTTTGTTGCTGACTATCAACCTAGTGGAAAGGGGCAGTACATAGAAGACTTTTTTGAAAACTTGAATTGGTCTGTGATTGAAGAGAATTTTGACGATACTAAAAAGACTAAAAAATAAAAACCGCAAAATCTAATTCAGCAAAGAATCCAACTATTTTTAAAATGTAATTCAGGAAAAGATATGGAATTATCGCAAAAAATAATCCAACATTATGATTAATAAAAACTAATAGTCCAGAAATAAATCCCACTAACATTGTTAGTGGGATTATTTGTAATGTAAGAAGGTTTACGATAGGTGACACAATAGAAATTTCTCCAGTCATTGTTACAAGTAGTGGCAAAACCGCAATCTGAGTTGAAAGCGTGGCCGAACTGATTTCTTTTAATCCAAATCTTTCAGGAATAAAAAATAAAACCTTGCTGACCTTATCTGATAAATGAATTAGTCCGATTGTCGCCAAAAAAGATAATTGAAAAGATGGGTCGTATAAAAGAATCATTGGATTGTGGAAAATCATAATTGCCCCTGCAAAAAATAATGCACGATTTACATTGTATGTTCGGTGACTGGTTCTGGATAAAATTGCCAGAATAGCCATAATTGTAGACCTAATAACGGTTGGGCCAGAACCAACCATAATCGCAAAAATCACGATAGAAACTACACCCAGGATATTTTGAAACATAAAAGGCAAGAATGCTAGGAATCTGAAAATAGCATCAGCAATAATTGTAATGTTGTATCCAGATAACACCACAATGTGAATCAATCCTGTTTTTCTGAAATCTTCCTCCAAATCTTTTCCTAGCGATCTTTTTGCTCCTAATAAAATTCCACCCAACAGTTCTGCTTCGGGTGAGGGAATTACCTTTTGAATATTTCCCAAGAACTGTTTCTTTATGGAAAATATTTTTTGTTGGATAGAGAATTTTGTTGGATTGTTTGGATTTATGATTTTTTCGACACCCGCATAGTAAATCAGAGAGTATATTTTATCTTTTGCCAAGAAACTTTTGTAATCAAATTCAATATCATTTTCATTTTTAAAATTTTCGGGCGTTTGAATTTTTCCATAAGCACTAATTTTCTCTTTGATTTGATATTCAGGATATTTTTGAGTAATTAATATTATATTTTCATTTGTAAAAATCTTTCCTTTGCCTGTTTCTATAAAATCTACTTTTACAATCAATCTGGTGCTGGTTTCTCTGATGTCTGGTTCTCGAATTATTTCACCAGTAATATTTATTTTTTGATCCAAATAATTTGGGATTGTTGGCTCGTTAAAAATAATTTCTCCTCGCAGTATTGTTAAACCTGAAAATAAGAAAAACAAAGAAACAAATAATAAACTTTTCCATTTAAGACTGATTATCAAAAATAATAGGGAGGTCAATAGAAAGAGTAAGAAAGCCTGCTCTATTTTAAATAAGCTGAAAAACAGAGAGCCAAATACAACAGAGATGACAAAAACATATATGAATTTTCCGCGCACCTTAATATTCTGGCGGTTAAATAAGTTTACTTAAATAAAAAATACATAGAATATTTATTAATTATTTATATAGAATTTAGAATGTTTTGAAATAATATTTTCTAGATGCAAATTATAAAAGAAATATTAGTTATTATTGTTTTTATTTCTCCAATAATTATTTTGAATATATTGTTTATTAGGAAAATGATGGAGAAATAAAAAAGCTGCTCTAGGCAGTTTTTTAATTACCTCCCACAATACTTTTCGAAGTCCTTCGATGTCGCCGATTGTCATAGGTCTTTAGACCTTTACATTAGGTGACTGAGAAAGGGATTGAGAACAAGTGTTGTTAAAAAAGATTTCGAGAAATTTTTAATAGATTGTTAAATATTAGTAGGTTTTTAAAATGTAGATCCCCAATCAAGTTGGGGATGACAAATACTGAATTCAAGAATTCTTACAAAGTATTGTTTTAAAGCAAAAAGACCTTGACTCGCTACGCTCTCGCGTTAGTGAAGCGAGAATAAATTCAGGGTAAAAAAATAATAGTCGCTAGCGCTCTTTTATTTGTTTTACTTTATTCCCCAACCTCTAACTATATCTTCTTCGTCTTCTTTAGAAATAGATTTTCTGAATTTCGCACCTTTCTGACCATCAACCCTCGCCTTACAATCTGCCCAATCGGAATGTCTTTGCACCCCACCATCAACAAGGGATAAATAAGAGTATGCTTTTGAGTTCTTGCGTTCACGATCTGAAGATTCAGACATTTGCTCTTCTGTAGGTTCTGCAACATCGACATCATAATTTATCATGTCTCCTTTAAATAAAATTGGCTTATTTCCATCAGCAACATGTGTAGCAATTTCGTCACATCTTTCGTTTCCTCCGATATTTGAATGACCCTTAACTCTTAACCACTCAATTTCTTTACCTTCGCAGGCTTTGTGTAGGTTCTGCCAGTATTCCTTATTCAAAACATCTTTCTTTTCTTTAGTTTTCCATTCATTCTTCATCCAGGCATTAATCCATTTTGTAATCCCGTTAATTAAATATTGAGAATCGGTATATAGTTTCACTTTTGCTCCAGCAGGAACTTCTTTTAGAGCATTGATTGCTGCATCTAACTCCATTCTATTATTAGTTGTTCTTGTTTCTCCACCCCCAATTTCTTTTACCTGAGTTCCTTCTACGATAATTGCACCCCAACCTCCGGGACCTGGGTTTCCTCGTGATGCACCGTCTGTAAAAATAATAGTTTTGTCTGTCATAGGCATTTAGTATACCAATATAGAAACATAGCCACAAAGTTTTGACTTATTTAAAATATATTGTAATGTTTTTATTAGATGAATATTTATAAACCTGTAAGATCAAGGATGCCTTGGAATGTCAGTAATCTTTCTAACATTGCATTAGCAAGAATTTTAATTGGAGCATGCCCTGAAAAGACTAAACTAGAAAAAACCGGATATGATGGCAAGAAAATATCTGATTTAGGAGAATTTGGGCAAACTGTAAAAAACAGAGCCAGAGATATGCTGGTTAAGAGACTTAAAAGAAGTACTTATAAAAGTAGAGGAAAGGTTCTGCCAGTACTCTTTGAATGTAATATTGATTACGCAAAAAGTGTCTGTGAAGATGCAAAAATAGAAGGGTCTGAATTCCAAGGGTTATTAAAAGTTTAAACTACTGCATGCGCGGTAGTTTTTTTATTTTGATTTTATCTCGTTGTGTAAGTGTATATATGATTTGAAGAAAAACTTATTAATAATATTATTTTGCATTTTGATTCTGATTTCAGTTTTCTTTTTCAATTTCCTTTTTAATCGTACCGACCCAGGTCATTTAGTAGTTTCATTTTTAGACGTAGGGCAGGGAGATGCGATTTTTATAAAAACACCAAATGGTAAAAAAGTTTTGATAGATGCGGGTCCAGATTCAAAAGTTTTGAGAGAGGTTTCAGGTTTGATAAATTTTTATGAAAGAAATATAGATTTATTTATAGCTACACATTCTGATGCAGATCATATTGGTGGATTGCCTGAAATTTTAAAAAGGTTTAATTTGGATAAATATATTTATAACGGCAAGGAAGATCTGGATGGTTTAAATTCTGAAATTTTGGAAATTCTAAATAAGCAAAAAATAGATCAACATGTCGCTACCGCTGGAGATAAAATTATTCTTGATCATGAAAATAATATTTATATAGAAATTCTGTGGCCAGAAAAAGACAAAGAGTTAAAAGATAATAATGAATATTCTGTAATTACTAGAATAGTTTTTAACGAGATTGAATTTTTATTAACAGGGGACGCATCAAAAGATGCGGAAAATAAAATCAGCGACGCGTATGAAATAGAGAGTAATGTTTTAAAGGCAGGACATCATGGATCTGACACCTCAACTTCTTTAAAATTTTTAGAAGCAGTAAATCCAGAGTATGTAATTATTTCTGCAGGATTGGATAACAAATTTGGTCACCCAAAAGAATCAGTTTTAAATAATATTTCCAAAATAAAAGCAAAAGTGCTTGAAACTTTCGTTTCAAGCACAATTACATTCGAGACAAGTGGGGAAGAGTTATGGATTAGATAACTTTTGCTTCTTTTAGAGTTTTGTAAGCTCCATTTTTATTCAAAGTTCTAAGTCCTTTTGTTGAGATATTGATTCTAACTGTTTCTCCAGTTTCTGGAACAAAAATTCTTTTCTTTTGAATGTTTGCATGTTTTCTAACCATTCCAGTAGGGTTGTACTGAGTAGCACGCGTACGGTTTGAGTAACCGCCGGCCATTTTAGAACTTTTTCCTGTTATTGCGCATTTCTTTGCCATATTTGTTGTGTGAAGATACTAACACCTTATAAAAAAATAGTAAAGAGTCTAAATTAAGCTTCTTTCAATATAATTACGTCGTCTAGTAATCCCTCAAAGGTCTGTGTTCCACAACCCGCATCTCTACCAATTCTAAGGTCTTTAGAGTCATTTTGAGGGAAATAATCCAGGTTACATGCAGAAAAGTCCAAATTTCCATTATTTGAGGTTGCACAAGATGCTCCTGCCATTCCTAACGCTACTCCATAAACCTTATTTCCATCAACGTATACATTAGAGATATTAGTATCAAAATTGAAAATAGTTACTATGTTGTGCCATTTATCGTCTAAAATATTTAAATTATCTGTTGTTCCAAACCAAAATCCATTTCTCGATTCTCCTACGACACCAGTATAAATTCTTCCGCCATTAACAGCATCTATTGCTATTGAGTATCCTTTTGCTGCCAAACCGCAATGTCCCGTATATATTAATCTCGCAGCTGAATATGAATTATCGCTAATAAAATCACTGTTTGCTTTCATCCATAAAGATATTGCAAAACTTTCATTGTTAAAATCAAATTGATTGTCTGATTTAGATAAATAATCTATATAAGCACCTTCTGTAAAATCACCACTAAAACCAGAGTCATTATATGTATCAGAGCTCTCGGATATTGTTCCTGATATAGAACCTATTTTCCCGTTAGCGTCCTCGTTTAAATTATTAGAGTCGTCAAAATTAAACTCAAGAACAGTCAGCATTGATCTCTTTAGACTTGTGCTGAATTCAATTCCTGCGGTTATTCGAGCTTTTTCTCTACTTGAATTTATATTACCCATAACTATAGAAGAAAGTAATCCAATGATTGCGATTACCATTAGTAGTTCAATTAGAGTAAAGCCTTTTTGTGCGGTGTGAATTTTTTTCATTTAAATTTAATAAAGTATATCAAAAATAAAAAACTTTTCCTTACAATCCTTTGGCTAGAAATTTTATTTTTTGTTTCTCGTAAAGTCTTTTTACATCAGACGCAATTAAAGAATCTTCATAAAGTCTTACTTCATCAATTTGTCCTGTAAAATAAGAACTACCAGTACCCCAGTAGGTACAATATGTTCTACCTATATAAGTATTTCCTAGGTAGGTATTTAATGTTTGAGGTAGAGTAAAAGGTTGTTCTCTTGTAGTCCATCCGCTATTCCATAGATGTACGTTAGGTTTTTCACCGTCAAAATACATGGCTACTTCACCTGTTGAATCAATAGATACGAAAATATGATGCCACTCTCCATCTGCAACAGCATTTATCCCAATTGGCATATATAAATCCATATTCCACATAGCAAGCGCAATTCCTCCTGGGTTTGTTGGGGGACTTCCCCCAGATCCATTTTCTTGAACTGTAAATAGTTGAAATGCTTGATAGCTGGCGCTGCATCTGGCGCTGTCAAAAAAACCAGCACTAGATGTATTTGTTGTTTTTATCCAAACAGAAATACTCCTTGGATTTGATCCAGAGATTTCATCAATTATTCCTGCTGAAACATAATCATTACCATCAAATGAAAGTGCAGAACCCCTCTTGTTATAAAGTTCTGAGGAATCGGTTATCCAAGATGCTCCTGATATTACACCTGGATTATTTGAAGCAGAATTATAGGCAATCCCTCCTGAACCTTCGTCAAAATCCCATTGAGAAATACCATAAGCGCCAATTGCTCTGTGATTGTGTGTTGCAAATTTTTGCTTTGCTGCCAGTTCACCTTTTTCTCTACCAGAATTTACATTTCCAATCACAATAGAAGAAAGAAGGCCAATTATCGAAATTACCATTAGTAGTTCAATTAGAGTAAAGCCTTTTTGTGCGGTGTGAATTTTTTTCATTTAAATTTAATAAAGTATATCAAATATGGGGAGAACTGTTCGTAGCAATCGCTGGAACAATTTCAAATATTTTTCCGAAGTACTTTTGTTTAGTATTTAAATGTCGGTTTGTTTTTAAAATATAGGTCTCCAATCAAGTTTGAGATGACAGACATGGGACTAAGGATGACAAATCTTAAATTCAGGATGACAGATATAGTACTGAGGATGACAGACATAGAAACTTATTTTTAATCTTGGATTGTCTTTTTGTTCATTACTCGTTTCACCTTTGCTCTTCTCTGAACATTCTTTTATACTTAACATCTATGGAAATTATTTTCACAATCGCAATACTTTTAATGTCAGTCGTTATTCATGAAGTTGCTCATGGATACGCAGCACTTTGGCAGGGAGACGTGACTGCAAAATATGCAGGACGTTTGACTTTGAATCCAATCAAGCACTTAGACATTTTTGGATCAATAATCGTTCCAGGAATTTTGGCAATTCTACCAGGAGGAATTATTTTTGGATGGGCAAAACCAGTTCCTTATAATCCGTATAATCTCAGAAATCAAAGATGGGGAGAATTGTTTGTGGCAATCGCCGGACCAATTTCAAATATTTTGATTGCTATAATTTTCGCATTGATTATCAGATTTTTGGGACCAGAAATTCTAGGCCAAGCCTCTTTTGAACTTTCGTACTATGTAGTTTTGATTAATATGGTTTTGGCATTTTTTAACTTATTACCAATTCCACCACTTGACGGTTCAAAGATTTTATTTTCTATACTAAATCAAGAAACCGCTAATAATATACGTATTTCGCTTGAACGATTTGGTTTTGTGATTTTGCTGTTCTTTATCTTTTTCATTTGGCCCTTATTTTCAAGCCTTATTTTTGCAGCAACAAATTTCCTTGTTGGAATATAATTATTCTAAATAAGCCTTTCTTTAATTAACTATTTCGTCTATCCGGACGAAATTTTTTTATACACATATTTTGTTTAGCAAAAGTGTCTGACACTGATAAAATTTAAGTATTAAAGGTTAATTACATGGAAGAACTTTATTTCGATAACAAAAAATATATACCTTCAAAAAGTGCAGCCAAATTACTTGGTTACACTTCTGACTACGTATCAAAACTAGCCCGCGACGAAGAGGTTGTTGCTCGTAAGGTTGGGCGCGGTTGGTATATTCAAGAAGACTCAATTAGGAATTTTTCTAAACTTCACGTATTGGAAAAAGAAAGACAATCTAAAGAACTTTCTGAGAAAAGAACAAATGAATATTTAAATAATAATTCAGCGGACCTAAAATCTTCTCCTAAAAAATCTCCGTACAATATTCAAAAAACAGTAATTGGAGTTTTTGTTTTATCTGGAATTTTGTTCGGTGCAAATTTCGCAGACGCTTCAATGATTTCAAAATTACCTTTAGGAAAAGTTTCTGAAACTTTTGCGTCGATAACAGAATCGATTCAAGGAGGAATTGATTCTGTTAATCAAAAAAGTTTAAATGGAATTTCAAAAATCACAAACGTTTCAAAATCGGGAACCGCTTCAGTTTCAAGTTTCGCAACTTCTTATAAAAATTTGATAACCGACACAGCAGAATTCACAACTGAGTCTGGAAAAACTTTGGCTTCAAATTCGAAAAAATCACTTTCAGAAATTCCTTCAAAAACTTCAGACACTCTTTCACTAATTTCATTTAAATATTTTTACGGAATAGAAGATCAATATGCGCTATTAGGAAATCAATTTGTTAAAGGATTAAAGAATATTAAAAAAACTACAGTCGCTGCACCTGGCGCAACTCTGACTTTTGGAAAAGATATTTCAAATGGAACTTTCGCTTTTGTTAACGATTCAAAAAACTCTGCTTTGGATAGTTTAAATAATTCAATTACTAAAATCACAAACGTTTCAAAATCGGGAACCGCTTCAGTTTCAAGTTTCGCAACTTCTTATAAAAATTTGATAACCGACACAGCAGAGTTTGCTGAAAATTCTACAAGTGATGCAATTTCAGGATACATAGCTTCTATTAACGGACTTTCACAAAAAACTACAGACCTATATGAGGGATTTGTTTCAGGAACGTCTAGAAATATTGCCAATTCTATAAAAGGTGTAGGAAATATGGCCTCTAGGATTGCCATTAGAGAGACTGAAACATCAAATAACGAGGAAATACAAGCAGAAATAGAGACAGAAAAGCCAGAAAACGACTATGACAATGTAAATAAGTTCCAAAATAACGACTTTTCATTCGAAAATTATGACATTTCTGATCCAGAACCAAGAGAAATAGCACTTTTTGCAGGAATTAAAGCTTCTATAATAGAAACATCAGGACTTGTTGGAGAAATTCCTCTTGCGATTGGGAAATCTATTAATTCGTATGGTGCATATGGTTTAAACAAGCTTTCTCGTGCGTTTAATAATTCAAAAACATTATCAGAGAATACTTTCGCGTCTATAGAAGACATTTATTCTTTGCCATATAGAGCTTCAGAAAAAACTCTGACATTTTTCTCTAATGGTTCAGGTCGTGCTTTGGATAGTATTGATAATAAAGTTTCAGGAACAATCGTTGCGGTATCCAGTTATTCAAAAGAAACTTTGGTTAATACAAAACGGTCAGGGGAAAACGTTGCTTACTTCTTTAATAAAGGAATAGATCAAGTTTCTGAGATCGGAAACACAACAGAAGGCGCACTACTGTCTTTTGGAGAATTCTTTAATGAAAACTTATTAAAATCACCAGTTGTTACAGTTAAAGATTCCGGAAACTTTGTTACAGGACAAACTGCAAACATCTTCACATCAACTGGCGATGCAATTTCAGGTGTGACAGGAAACTTATTTAAAAAGACAAAAGAAACAGCGTCTGTGGTAGGGGAAGCGATTTACTGTACATTCGGCGGATTGTTTGGTGGAGAAAGTTGTGTAGATAGCGGGAAGCGATTAGCGGTAGTTAGCAACGAGGCTACAAAGCAACGAAGTGACGAAACTACAGACGAGGGCTCTGATTTTGGAAAAATTATTTTAAATAATTCAGAAGCCACTCAATCGGTTAATAGAGTAGATAATAATAATTTTTTCCTTGGAGGGATTACGTCACAAGATTTGGAAATTAGACTGGCCTTATTTAAAGGAGAATTGAATATAGGCGATGGTGAAAGAATTGTTGTAAAGAAGACTGGAGGATCGACTCTATCGACAGACAGAATATATAATGATTTTAATGAAAATGTAAATCAAGCGTTAACAGGAGGGAATAGTGAATTCAGTGGATCTGAACTTTCTGTAACTGGGGGAATTTCAGGAACAACCTTAACAGTTTCAGATTCTATAACAGGAGGAAGTCTTTCAATTTCAGGAACAAGTACATTAGCAAATCTGAATGTTACGGGTGCAATTACATCCAGTTCAACTGCAACATCTACTTTTGCTCAATTAGAAGTTTTGAATACATTTAAATTAGGAAGCGACACAGTCACTGATATTACAGGATCAGGTTTGGCTATTAATAATGGAGTATTGGAAGCAACTGGTTCAGGAACATCTGCCAATGCTAATTTATTGGATTTCCTAGATTCAACAGATTTTCTATTAGCAACCAGCTCTACTGCATTTACAAACGGAACATTTACCTTTAATACAGGAACAACATTGGATGTTGATGGGACAGCATTATTCGATCGAATTCAAGTTGGAACAACAACAGCGACATCTACGTTTGCTGGGGATTTGTCCGCAGACAACATTTTCGCAACAACATTTATTGGAGATGGTTCACAATTGACCGGAATTACATCTTTCTCTACTTCAACAACTCGTTCTGTATTTTCAAACACAGCAACAGGATTATCTTATGATAATTCTACCGGAATTACTTCATTAGCATCTGGTTACAATATTCCTTTAAATGCTTCTACTACAGAATGGAACAATAAAGTTTCAAGTCAATGGTCAAATAATGGAAGTGATGTTTATTATAATGGGGGGAATGTGGGGATTGGGACAGTGAGTCCAACTCGTACATATGGAGGAGATACTTTTTTAGAAATTCAAGGGTCTTCTAATCCAGCCTTAGTTATTAACGATTCAGGACAAAGTGAGCCATATCATATTGTTGCAGATTCGAACGATTTATCTTTTGTGTATGGTAATGATAGTATCGCTACATTTCAAAATGATGGAAAAGTAGGTATTGGGACAGGATCTCCAAATGCAATACTTGAAGTTTCAAATACAGGCGGGGAACAGTTTAGAATTGCTTACAATAGTTCTGTATACACATCATTTGCAATGAATAGTACTGGAAATTTAATAATTGATTCTAATAGTCCTGGAAGTAATTTAAGTTTTACTGATGTAAATGTCGGAATCGGAACAACCACTCCAATCTCAAAACTATCTGTACAAGGAACAGCAGGAACAAGTCCATTAACAGTTGCCTCTTCAACGGGTGATTACTTAATAAGAGTTTCTGCAGCAGGAAATGTTGGAATTAATACAGGAACAGATGAACCAGGGGTAGATTTTCAAATAGGGGCAGACCAAAGCCTGCAAGGAGGTCCATCTAATTATCTGTTTGCAATTAATAGTGGTGCTGGTGTAAATGCTCAGTCATATAATGCTGGTTCGGGACAGTATCATCAAATTGATTGGTTGATTAATAATAATAGAGTCGGATATCAACAAGTTACTTCTGCAGGAAATTATGTTCTTGCTCCAAGTGGAACTGCTGTATTTTTACCTACACAATTTGGTATTGGAACATCTACACCTGTTGCAAAGTTATCAGTGACAGGAAATGGAACAGGAACGGGGTTGCTTGCACAATTTGCAGATTCAAATAACACACCAAGATTTACTGTTTTAGATAATGGTAACGTAGGTATCGGAACAGATAACCCATCTAGAAACTTTCACGTTTATTCAGCTTCTGGTAATGCCACAGGATTTTTTGAAACAGATTCTGAATCAGGATTTGCTAATTTTAAGTTTGATGCAGGAGCAAATACAAATGGAAAATGGGCAATAGGTGTTGGAGGAGCAGGAACGGCATCTCAGTATGCGAATAAATTCTATATCGCAAGTAATGAAGGTTCAGATTCAAGATTAACTATTGATGGAAGTAATGGAAACGTAGGAATAGGAACAACAGACCCATCATACAAACTAGACGTAAACGGAACAGGTAGGTTCACAGGAGCATTACTAGGTGACTCATCTATTACAGGAGACACAATCGTAAAAACTGGAGGAACTTCATCACAGTTTCTAAAAGCAGATGGTTCTATTGATTCAAATACATATTTAACAACAGAGGTTCAAACTCTAGCTGGTATTTCACTATTGTCAGACAACACAGCAAAATCTTTATACACAATGACATCAGGAGTAGACGTTGAGTTTGAAGACTCTAGCAATGCAACTCTTTTATACTTAGATGAAGCTAATAAAAGGGTGAGTATAGGGGATACGATGGCATCTAAATTTTCTGTTACTGGTACAGACGATGAAGTACAGCAAATCATAAAGATGCACACAACGCAAACAGAAGATGTATTTAAAATACAAACAAGTGCGGGTGCAGACAAATTTATTGTTGATGAATTAGGAAACTTATATATCGGGGGTACGCCACTCGCTAGATATTCAGGAAGTGCAAGAGGTTTCACTATCACAGGTGCAAACAATGCAAAGCTAGAACTTGATGGAATATACCGATGGCAAATCACGTCAACATCAGGTGGCTCTCTTGCTTTCCGAAATGAATCAGGAAACGTCAATGCTTTCGAGATTCGATCAAGTGGTCAGATGGGTATTAACATGGGATCACAATTTCAAAACTTCCCGCATACCGCATCATTCAACGTAAACTCACAAGGGTCAACAGGATCTAAAGTTGTAGGGCTAATGTCATCAAATCAAGGAGTTGCAAACACTAATACTGAGATTCAACAAACATTTGTTTTAAACGATTCAGGAGGTTCAGAGATTATGGCACAGACGAACATAGGAATCACTGATCTAACAGATGGTGCATCAGATGGTAAATGGACACTACAGACACGAGTGAATGATGTTCTTACGGATAGAATTATCTCTAATAGTGATGGAGTAAATCTGACTGGTAATGTAGGTATTGGGACTAATAGTCCATCAGAACTACTGACTGTTGGAGATTCTTCAACTCCAGGTAATTTACAAGTCAGCTACAACGCCAATGGTTCATATTTTAAACTGGGGTATGCAGGAGGAACTTCAAACTCTGGTATTCAAATGTATAACGCAAATGCTTCATCAGGCCTTAAATCTGCTTGGTTAGTACTGGGTGATGATGGAAGATTATCTCTACAAGACAGAACAGATGGATTAGGTTTTACATCTAATAGAATTACTTTTAATAAATCAACGGGACTTATTACAACAACAGGTGTATATCAAGGTGGAGATGGTTCGGCTTCTGCACCAACCTATTCTTTTGTGGGGGATACTAATAACGGTCTATTTTTAGGTGGTACAGACCAACTTGGACTTTCAACAGCAGGAACAGAAAGATTAACTATTGATTCATCAGGTAATGTCGGAATAGGAACATCAAACCCAAACGCGCCGCTATCAGTACAAACAGCAGAACAATCTTCAACTCGTGAAAAACTTATGCAATTTAGTATGAGCGGACTTACTGATGCGACTACTGTCGGTGGTTTGTTTAACGGGACTGGGAGCAGTGGAGTTTTCGCACCATCTTTTTATGGATTCCGAAATGACGATGTAAATAAATTTGTATTCTCTACAAACGGCTATATAGGTTCTGACGGTGATGTTGCTGGTTATGAGCCAATTTTAGCTATTTACACAGCAATTACAGATGATAGCTCCGACCCAACTAACGGAGGTCAATCAGCAGTGCAAAACAGAAATCTGTTTGGTATTCAAAATAGCGGTAGCTATAAATTTGTTGTCGACCCTGATGGCAACGTCGGTATTGGGACAACTAGTCCAAACAACAAATTATCTGTCGAAGTTAATACATCAGATTCTTCGGACAGTGTGGCGGGGTTCTTCAGAAACTCAATCGCTAGTGGACAAGTTCGTTTACAACTTTCTATTGAAGATGATGTATCAACAACAGGAAATTCAGGTATGCAGATTTTCCACACAACAGGAACTGCTGGCTTGGCAAACTACGAAGCAAGACCTCTAACTTTTTGGACAGGAACATCAGCAGGTTCTGCTAGCCAGAGAATGAAAATAGATACTAACGGTAACGTCGGTATAGGGACAACTGACCCAGATGCACCTTTACATATTGCAGTTCCTGAATCTGTTGGAGGTAGAGAAAACTTTATGAGAATTACTATGGATGGAGATGCTGACACAAAGTGGGGAGTGGTAAATAATACAGCAGTAAATGGAGTTTTCGTACCATCATTCTTTGGTTTTAGAAATGATACTACTGCTAGAGCTTCTCAAGTATTGCAAGGATATGTGTCTACTGCGAGTGATTTATTTAGTAACGAAGGAGTAGTGAGTATTCAAGGTGTAAAAACATCATCAACTAGTGACCCAATAAATGGTTCATTATCAGCAGTGCAAAACAAAAACATATTTAGTGTCTATAACTTTACTTCCCCATTATTTACTGTAGCTGCCGATGGTAATGTTGGTATTGGGACAACAAGTCCAGCCAGAAAACTGCACGTTGCAATCACAACAGACGGAGCACCAGTTCGTTTCGAAGATAGTAATGGGTATTGTGAAATTGATCCAACATCAACAACTTGGGTTTGTACTTCCGATGAAAGATTGAAAAAGAATATTACTTCATTAAATGCATCGTCTTCATTAGATTCTCTTCTTGATCTACGCCCAGTTTCATTCCAATGGAATAATGATAAAAACGCATCAACAACCAGAATTGGATTGATTGCCCAAGAAGTTGAAGAAATTTTCCCAGACTTAGTTCGTTCAGATTCAGTAACAGGATATAAATCAGTCGCATATGGAGGATTTACTACTTATTTAATTTCTGCAGTTAAAGAATTGGGAGAAAGGTTTATAGCTCTTGAAGCGCAGGTCTCATCATTGGCAGCCAACATTTCAAGTGGTGCCGGAAACGCATTCAATGGTATCGTGGCCAGATTGACAGTTGGATCTGCAACTCGTCCAAGTGGAATTACACTTTATGATGAAGAAACAGGGGAAGCATATTGTCTAAGTATTCGTGGAGGAGAAACAATAACCAGAGCAGGAGAATGTTCAGAGATTGATTTGTCAGAAGAAGATGAGGGGGGAAGTGGAATAATATGGGCAGACGAACCTGATGATGAGGATGAGAACGACACAGACAACGGAACAACAACAGACGTGTCCGCCGGAGAGAATGCGGAGGAGGACGAAGTTATAGAGGATGACGAAGAAGAAGCAACCACAACACCTGACGTGTCCGCTGAAACGGTAGTGGAGGAGGAAGAAGATAACAATGGAACAACTACTCCAGACGTGTCCGCCGAAACGGTAGTGGAGGATGAAACAATAGAAGACGTATCCGACGAAGCGACAGTGGAGGCAGAAGATCCAGAACCAGAAATTGTTGAGGAGGAAGTTATAGAAGACGTGTCCGACGAAGCGACAGCGGAGGAGGAAGAACCAGAAGCACCTGCCGGAGAATAGTTTGAGGGAAATAAAAAAGGGGATTATGAAGGAAAAACAAAATAAAAAAATAAGAGGGAGTGATGAGAAACGGGAAACTGATTGTGGGTTCCTGAATTTAATTCAGGACCTTGGAAATTTAATAAATTACTGTCGTTTAAATTTGAAACGATATTGGTTAAACAAATTTTCAAGATCCCCAGTCAAGCTGAGGAACTATCAATCACGTCATCCTGAATTCTTTTCAGGATTCAAAACCTCTACTCCTATGTACTTTGTACTCTGCACTCTCTTACTCTTTACTTTTTTCTTAATCCCTAATTCCGTCCACGCTGGAATAATTAATAAACCACCAGCATCGACATTAAACATAACAACTTACTTAACTTTTGATGGAGATTCTGTCGCTGGTTCAACAATTTCTGATGTTTCTGGAAATGGAAATGATGGGACTGCAGTAAATAGTCCAATTCCGGTACCTGGAAAAATTGGACAAGCACTTGAATTTGAAAGTGTGGATGAACAATATATTGAATCTCAAACTTTAGATAGTTCACAACCTTTTAGTATTATTTTCTGGGCTAAATTTGATGAATTGGCTGATAACAACGATTTTAGATTCGGTCTTGTTAATGCTTGGAATAATTATACTTCCGGTATTGCAGTTTATCAGACTAGTGATTCAGGTTCTGAAAATAAAATTATCTTTAGAGGTTTTAATGGTTCTAGCGGTTCTTTTAATTTTGCCTCAATTGAAGCTATTGAAGATAATGATTGGCATTTAATTGCAGTTACTTCTGATGGTTCAAGTGAAGCGAGAATAAGTATAGATGGAAATACTTTTTCTTCTAGTGCCCTCAGTACTATTCCTAGTGGAAATACGGCTATCCAAATTGGGCAAGAGGCACATACAAGTGCAGGAAATAATGAGCATTTTGATGGGCAAATTGATGAATTTAAAATTTATAATACAGTTCTTACTTTGGAGGAAATTCAAAGAGTCTACAACGCAGGAAAAATTACTGTTGGAAAATCAGGATCAGGGAGTTCATTGGACGATGGTTTAGTTGGCCACTGGACATTTGACGGTAACGATGTTTCCGGAACAACAATTTCGGATGTGTCTGGAAATGGGAATGATGGAACTGCGCAAAATGGAGCTGTTCCAGCATCTGGAAAAATTGGACAAGCATATGAATTTGATGGGGTTAATGACAACGTTTTGGTTGGAGATATAAATGAAAACATGGAATCAGTTTCTTTGTGGTTTTATTCTGATGTTGATATAGATAAAAATACTGCAGGGATGTCACCAATAAATATTAATGGATCATCTTATGGAATTTTCATAGGTTCGGCAACATCTGCTTTTGCTGATGAAATAATAATGATTCAGGATTCTGTAGGAGCTAGATCTGCTTATATATCAGCCTCTGATGTGGTCTCAGCAGGATGGCATAATATTATTATGGTATTTAATGGAGTTGATAATTACGATATCTATCTAGATGGAAACCAAGTTAATTCTCATCTTTTGGGAAATTTCTCTCCTATAGATGCTGATAACGTAAATATTGGTAAAAGGATTTTTGGAGACTTGCCCTTTGATGGAAAAATTGATGACGTTCGTATTTATAATCGCCCTCTTTCTGATGCAGAAATAAAATCTCTGTATGGAATGGGTGCTACAAAATTTAACACCTCTCGTGAAACTACAGTAGATAGTGGTCTGTTAGCTCATTTTACATTTGATGGAAGTACAGTTTCAGGAAGTACTGCCACAAACTTGGCACCAGGAGGTATTGATGGAGCTATTCAAAATGGAGCCAGTCCTGTGATAGGAAAAATCGGACAGGCATTAGATTTTGAGTTTGATAATTCTCAGTATCTTACATCAGCAAATACAGGAGAAATTTATCAAGTAGGAACTGGAGATTTTTCTGTAAGTACTTGGGTAAAATTAGAAGAAGGATCTGCGCTGTCAGGTTCTGGAGATGTCTATAATATTGCTTTTTTGGGGAATAATACGGCTGTCGGGTACTGGAATTTAGCCCTTAGAGGAAGTGGTTCTTATAATGGTTTTATGTTTAGAGTTGGCGATTCTGGGAATACAACTTTAAAACCAGATAGTAATATGAGCTCTACTTTTTTGGATTATAATTGGCATATGGTTACTGCCGTTCGCGACAAATCAAATGCTAATAAATATTATATGTATATTGATGGGGTAGAGGTAAGTGACACTGCTATTTCAACAGATTATGATATTAATCCCAGTAATTTAAATCCTATAAATATTGGTATCAGTGATTATGGTGGACCCGATACTGGTTATTTTGACGGAGGGATAGATGATTTTCGTTACTACGGTCGTGCACTCTCCGCCCAAGAAATCCAAACCCTATATAATTTAGGAAAATAAATATGTCAGATAATAGAGAAAAAAGAATAAAGAATGGGGATAGTAAAAAACTATTATCTATTATCTATTATCTATTCACTTTCTTAATTTTTACTTCTTATTTATTGCCTGTCTCCGTCCACGCTGGAATAATCTCTAAACCCGCAAACAACCTGGGACTGGTTGGATATTGGTCTTTTGATGGTGGTGCAGGATCAGTGGCAACAGATTTTTCTGGAAGTGGAAATGATGCGACTTTGAATAATATGGAAGAAGAAGATTGGGTAAATGGAAAGGTTGGTGGAGCCTTGGATTTTGATGGGGCAGGAACAGAATCTGGAAGTGTTCCGACAATTAGTATCCCTTCTGATATTACGGTCAGTGCATGGGTAAAAGTCACTCTTTATGACAGAAATCAATTTGTTATGGATAAATCTACAACAAATACACAGTGGGCATTATTTTTTGAAGCAAATGCATCTGGGGAGGCGACTGATGGATTAAAATGGAGAGGAGGTTCTGCTGCAGGTATAAGTTATGCAGCTTCTAATTTTGTGGATGATGTTTGGTATCACGTTGCTGGAACTCAAACCGGGACAGATTGTAAATTGTATGTAAATGGAGAAGAAGTTAAATCTGGAACTTGTGCTGCTATTGGTAACGGATCAGGGACTATTAGTATAGGAAGTGCTAATCCAGGATATGATTATAGTGGTTTAATTGATGACGTTCGTATTTACGATCGCGCAATTTCAGATGCAGAAATCAAAAACATCTACAAAGCAGGTGCAGAGGCACTAATTGAAAACACTTCACAAAAAAATTCTGTTGATGACGGATTGGTTGCGTATTATACATTCGACGGCGCAGATGTTTCAGGAACAACAATCACAGATGTGTCTGGAAATGGAAATGACGGAACTGCAACGGGAGGACCAGTGCCTGCAATTGGTGTAATAGGGCAGGCGTATGAATTTGACGGGAGTGATAATGTGGTTACACTTTCAGATAGCCCATTTGACTTTGATGATGAAATGACAATTTTAGCATGGATAAATGTTCCAACTAATACGAAAATTTTCATGTTTGATAAATTACAGAATTACGGCTCTTATGACGGGTACACATTTAATACTGGATATAGTAACAATCATAATAAGCTTAGTTTTTTCTCGCCAAATTTTGGATGGAAGATTTCTTCAGGCACTTATATTCCAGATGAGTGGCAACAAGTCGGGGTGGCAATTGACGGAAATTCGGCAGTTTTTTACATAAATGGGGTCTCTGCTGGGTCTTTTTCTGGTTCCGGAAATTTAACAACAAATAATGTGTCCGCGGATATTATGCGTAGTTACACAAATGCTTACTCTACAGGTAAAATCGATGACGTTCGTGTATACAATCGTACTCTTTCCCCCCAAGAAATCCAAACCCTATACAACATGGGAAATTAAAAGTAATATCAATATATGAACAAATCTACTCAAAACATTTTAATAACAACGCTTGTAATTGCAGGTTCTATAACTGCAATTTATTTAGTGTCTAATAAAGACGGAGGATTTTCTCTTTCAAATAATACGGAATCAATTTTTAAATCAGTGGCAGGAGTTTCCGAAGCATCAAAACAGATAGAAGAAACTTTTGAAAAAGCTCCTAAAAAAGAATATCAAAGTGCCAGCGCGAATGTTCAATTTGTCTATCCTGAAAATTATAAAATTGGAGAGTTTGATGAAAGGGGAGGAAGAATGATTTTGATTCAAGATTCCGAAAACAATACTGGAATGCAATTTTTTGTAACAGAATTCGATGAACCTAATTTAAAATTAACAGAAGATAGAATAAAACAAGACATTCCTGATTTAGATATCCAAAATACCCAATATATAAAGGTCTCTAACAGAAACATCCCAGCAGTTATTTTTTCAAGCACAAATGCAATTTCTGGTCCAAGTATAGAAGTTTGGTTTGTTTATGGAAATAAATTGTATCAAATCAGTACATTAAAAGAGCACGCGACTCTCAGTCAAAAGGTTTTGGACTCAATAAGTTTCTTGAACTAGTGGTTGGTGAGTGGAAATTATTAGTGATAGAACGTGTCCCTGAATTTATACTGAACCAATTTTAGAACACGTTTCAGAATTTAGAAAAGTGTCCCTGAATTTATTTCAGGGACTTTTAACTTCAAATAATCTTTATCTGTAATTCATAACCACCAAATAGTATATAAAGATGTATTTTATTTATATCTTAACTAACTATTACAATACCGTTCTATATATAGGATGTACTCATGATCTATTAAAAAGATTAAGAGAACATAAAGATTTACCAGAAAAACATACCTTCTCTAATAAATATAATTTAAATAAGCTTATTTATTATGAAATCTTACCAAACAGAGAAACTGCTTATCAAAGAGAGAAACAGTTAAAAAACTGGCACAGGCAATGGAAAATTAATTTAATAGATAAACATAATGAAACCTGGAAAGACTTACAATCTCAGTTTTTAAAAGATCTTCGTTCTAAATAAAGCAAAAGTCCCTGAAATAAATTCAGGGACACTAAATTCTTTCTTGGTTATTTTTGCTAAACACTTTAACCCCCTTGCCTTTTTCAACCATATATATTAAAGTATCTCTCACTATATGCCAACGATAAATCAGCTAGTAAAAAAGAGCAGAAAGAAAACAGCCCGCAAATCTAAAGCGGTTGCTTTGACTCGTGGTTTCAACTCTGAAAAGAACAAACCAACTTTTTATAATTCTCCATTCAAGTCAGGTGTTTGTACAAAAGTTACAACTAAGACTCCTAGAAAACCTAACTCAGCCGTTCGTAAAATTGCCAGAGTTCGTCTAAAGAACGGAATGGAAGTTACAGCCTATATTCCAGGAATGGGACACAATCTACAAGAGCACTCAGTTGTTATGCTTCGTGGAGGACGTGTGAAGGATGTTAACATTCGTTACACAATTGTTCGTGGTGTTCTTGATGCCGAAGGTGTACAAGGCAGAAGTAATTCTCGTTCACGTTACGGATCAAAGAAAAATACAGGAGATAAATAATAATTATGAGAGGACCAGTTAAAAAAAGGAATATCGTAAAACCTGACACAAAGTATAACTCTGTGAAAGTTGCTAAATTCATTAATCACTTGATGGAAAGAGGTAAAAAATCAGTTGCTCAAACTGTTGTTTACGATGCTTTTGATATTATCAAAGAACGTGAAAAAGTTGAAAACCCACTAGAAATTTTTGATACAGCCTTGAAAAACGTTGCTCCATCACTAGAAGTTCGTTCAAGAAGAGTTGGAGGTGCTAATTACCAAGTTCCTCGTGAAGTTCGTCCAGAACGTCGTGCATTCCTAGGAATGACTTGGGTTCTACAAGTTGCTAAGGGAGGAAAAGGAAAGAGAATGGCAGAAAGATTAGCAGATGAAATAATTGCAGCTTCAAAAGGAGAAGGAGAAGCAGTTAAGAAAAGAGAGAATACTCACAAAATGGCAGAAGCCAACAAAGCGTTCGCTCACTTTGCTTGGTAAAAATAAGTAATAAGTAAGAAGGAATAAGTAAGAGGTAAAAATTAGAGAGTAAAAATTAAAAAACCCTTTTAATTTTTACTGTCTAATTTTTTTACTATAGATATTAATATTTTTAAAATTTCTGTATTTTCCAATAAGAGAGCTTTAACTTCTTCATTTTCGCACATATTATTTTCAAGTATTAATTTGAGCCAATAAATATTTTCATTACTAGATTTCAATGAATATCTAACAAAATTTTTAAAATCTTTTCTTGAGCTGGCAAATTTTGCTTCTATATAGTTTGCAGCAATAGATGTTCCACTCCTTATTATTTGATTCGCTATAATATTTCCTAGTCTATCTTTGGGAATGTTTTTTGATAAATTAATTATTTTATATGAAAAATTGGTTAGTCTTTCTTCTAGGTCTCTCATTTATAAATTCTATTATAAGGCTCTAAAGAAATAATAAACTTTTTTCTTACTTATTACTTCTTACTTGTTTCCCTTGTTTCCCTTGTTCCTTGTCCTCTTTTCTGATAATCTTTCAATACCTTTTAGATAGAGGCAGTTTTAGGTAAGAAATGAGAAGTAAAAAGTAATAAATAGAGCTTGAAAGCAATTTATTCCTTCTTACTTATTCCTTCTTACTTATTATTTATTATTTATTAACTATTACTTAAATTATATGAGTAGAGATTATCCACTAGATAGAGTAAGAAACTTCGGTATTATTGCTCACATTGATGCCGGAAAAACAACGACATCAGAACGTATTCTTTTCTATACTGGAATTTCACACAAAATCGGTGAAGTTCATGAAGGAGAAGCAGTCATGGATTGGATGGAACAAGAAAGAGAAAGAGGCATTACTATTACTTCTGCTGCTACAACAGCATTCTGGACTCCAACATACGAAGATTCAGAAGACGACACTAAAAAACTTCGTTTCAATATTATTGATACACCTGGTCACGTAGACTTCACAGCCGAAGTAGAACGTTCATTGAAAGTTCTCGACGGAGGAGTTGTTGTATTCGATGGTGTTGCTGGTGTAGAACCACAATCTGAAACTGTATGGCGCCAAGCCGACAAATATGGAGTTCCAAGAATTTGTTTCATTAACAAAATTGACAGAACTGGTGCTTCGTTTGAAAAATCATATGCTTCTATCCTGAATCGTCTATCTAAAAAAGCAGTTCGCGCACAACTTCCAATCGGACTAGAAGGGGACTTGAGTGGAATTATCGATCTTGTAAAAATGAAAGCCTTTAAATTCGAAGGTGAAATGGGAAACAAAGTTGTGGAAATTGAAATTCCAGAAAACCTAAAAGCAGATGCCGACAAATATCATGCAGAATTGGTAGAAAGAATTTCAGAATTAGATGAGTCTTTGACTGAAAGATATTTGAATGGAGAGGAAATTTCAATTGATGAATTAAAATCAACAATGAGAAAGGGAGTTATTGCCAATGAAATCATTCCAGTGTTCACAGGTTCAGCTTTGAAAAACACAGGAGTTCAACTTGTACTTGATGGTGTTGTTGATTACCTGCCAGGACCACAAGACATTCCTGCTATTAAAGGAATCGATCCAAAGACAGGAGAAGAATCAGAAAGAATTGCTTCAGATGAAGAACCTTTCGCTGCCCTTGCTTTCAAATTGCAAACTGACCCATTCGTAGGGCAACTTACTTATTTCAGAGTTTACTCAGGATCAGTATCATCAGGTTCTTATATTTACAACTCTACAAATGGAGAAAAAGAAAGACTTGGACGTATTCTAAGAATGCACTCAAACGATAGAGAAGAAGTTAAAACAGTTTACGCTGGAGAAATCGCAGCCGCTGTTGGACTAAAAAGTACAAAAACTTCAGACACATTGTGTGATGAAGCAAACCCTATCGAACTTCACAAAATTGAATTCGCAGAACCTGTTATTTCAATGCGTATTGAACCAAAGACAAAAGCCGATCAAGAAAAAATGGGAATGGCTTTGAAAAGACTTTCAGATGAAGATCCAACTTTCCGTGTTAATTCTGATTCAGAAACAATGGAAACTGTTATCTCAGGAATGGGAGAACTTCACCTTGAAATTTTGGTAGATAGAATGAAGAGAGAATTCAATGTTGAAGCAGATACAGGTAAGCCTCAAGTTGCATACCGCGAAACTATTATTGGATCAGGAGAAGGAGAAGAAAAATACATCAAACAATCCGGAGGAAAAGGACAATACGGTCACGTTAAAATTCGTATCAAACCTATGGATAAAGATGTTGATATGGAAAAACTTCCTAAAAATGTTAAACGTGATTCAGACTTTGAATTCATTAACTCAATCAAGGGAGGTGTTATTCCAAACGAATTTATTCCTGCTTGTGAAAAAGGATTTAGAGAAGCTATGGATCGCGGAATCGTTGCTGGTTACAAAATGACAGGAGTTTCGGTTGAGCTGTATGATGGTTCATATCATGATGTCGATTCATCTGAAATTGCTTTCAAACTTGCATCATCATTTGCTTTCCAAAATGCTGCAAAGATTTCAAAACCAGTTCTGCTGGAACCAGTTATGAAAGTTGAAATTACTGCACCTGAAGAATATACAGGAGACATCACAGGAAACCTAAGTTCAAAACGTGGGCAAGTTGAGGGAATGGATGATCGCGGAGAAGGACTGACAGTTGTTCATGCAAAAGTTCCTTTGTCAGAATTGTTTGGCTACACAACAACTCTACGTTCTATGACACAAGGTCGTGCATCAGCAACAATTGAACCTGATCACTATGAAGTTGTTCCTCAAAATGTTGCGGAAGACATTAAGGCAGGGAAAGTTTAATTTAAGAGAATAGAGAATAGAGAATAGAGAATAGAGAATAGAGAATAGAGAATAGAGAATAGCGATCGAAAGGTCGCTTTTTTCTTTGATATACTTTAAGCACATGAAAACATTTTCAAAAAACCAAAGAGACTTTACTAAAACAAACGAAGATCGAAACGAAAGTTCATTTTCATTTCGTCTGAGTGCAGTTTTAGCAAAACACCGAAGGGGCTTTACTCTAATATAATTGATGTTTGTGGTATCAATTATATTTACACTCTCCAGCATAATGATAACTAGTGCACAAGAATCTAGGGAAAAGGCATTTGATGCAAAAAAGAAAATTGAAACTAGGGAGGCAGGGAAAGCAATCTTTTCTTTTGATGATAAGTATAGAACTACGCCAGGTTATAACGCAGGATTAAGTGTTGGATTATATGCAGAGAGCGGGAACACTTCTGGTGGATATGATAGCGCGATGCAAGAGTTGGTTGATTCAGGAGACTTACCAGAAAAAATAAAATCAAATGACAGTAATTCATATTTTTATTATGAAGGTGAAGACTAGGCTTTGCTTATTGCTACTTTGGATTCTAATGATGCAATAAATAATTTACAAGGATGTGTTACATCCAGTTCAGGATCAGATTGTACTTTTGATACAGAAACCGGAGCAGTTACTATTAGTTCTGGAGGAAGTCAGGTTTACAGCGGAATAATTTCGGAGGATGAAGACGGGGAGATTGTTGTAGAGGAGGAAGAAGAAGTTACACCAATTGCTGATTCCATTACAGTAAGTGGTTTTGGGTATTTGTCGGCTAATGGAGTTTATACTAAAAACCAAACTCTAGGCAGTGGTCATCCAGGATATATTAGAAACAGTGGAAGCTATAATTATTTTGTCTATTATAATCCTTATGGTTTAAATCCATCTTGGGTTATTAGTAGACTAAGAACTTATGGCAGCAATCCCTCATCCGAACCCTTTTATATTTCTTATGAAGATACTTTGAATCCAATAGATGTTACTGGTTGGGAAAATGCTGCATATGGTTCATATCCAATGGGTAGTATAATCGCCAATTAATTAACAATTGACTAAAACCAATAATCTGGTAAATTTACTTCTGTAAGACCAAAGACAAGAGGCGGGGTTTAAGTAACAAGTAAGAAGTATAAAGTAACAAATTTTACTCTATACTTCTTACTTAAAACTTATTACTTGCTAAGCCCTCTCTAGGTCGCAAATTTTTATACTATTAAATAAGTTGTAAAATTTCTGCGAACTAAATATTTCAAACGACCCGGTCTTACTTTTATCAGGGTCTTTTTTGTTTCAAGTTTAAAGCTTGAAAATAAAATCAAAAAATTATGGCAATTACCAAAGCAAAAAAAGGTGAAATCCTAGAAAAATTAAAAGATATTGCTGGAAAAGAATCAGTAGTATTTGTTAATTTCAATGGACTACCTGTAACAGAAACTGCAGAAATGCGAAGCAAGCTTCGTGCATCAGACGTTTCATATTATGTTGCAAAAAAAACTTTGGTTAAAAAAGCTTTTGGAGAATCTTCTGTAGAAGGGGATTTACCAGAACTTAATGGAGAATTAGCTATTGCATATTCTGATGATTTGACTGCATCTGCACGTGAAATTTTTGCATTCCAAAAAGAACACAAAGACATGTTGTCAATTCAAGGAGGAGTTTTCGAAAATAAATTCCTATCAAAATCAGAAATGGAAGAAATCGCTATGATTCCAGGAACAGATGTTCTAATGGGAATGTTTGTGAATGTTATCAATTCACCAATCCAAGGTTTTGTTGTGTCACTAAAAGCAATTGCTGACAAAAAAACCGCTTAATAGCGAGTCAAAGAGCACCTACGCTAAACGCTACGGCGACTCAAAGAAGGCAAACGCTTAATTATAAATGTAGCTACCAGCCACAAGCCACTTAGAAAACTAAGTAGCTCGTAGCTCGTGGCTTATAACTTAAAAAACTATGTCAGACGATATAAAAAAAGAAGAAGTAGCGGCAGCTCCTGTTGAGGAAACGAAAACAGAAGCTCCAGCTGCTGAAGCACCAGCAGATGCGAAGGAGGAAGACGCAGGTGCAGATGTTGAAGTTCCAGCTAAATTCAAAACTCTTGTTGAAACAGTAGAATCATTAAGTGTTCTTGAATTGAATGAACTTGTAAAATTATTTGAAAAGAAATTCGGAGTATCAGCAGCAGCAACAGCAGCACCAGCTGCAGGAGGAGCCGCTGAAGCCGGAGAAGAACAATCAGAATTCACAGTTAACCTAGCAGACGCTGGGGCACAAAAAATTGCTGTAATTAAAGTTGTTAAAGAAGTTGCAGGACTTGGTCTTAAAGAAGCAAAAGATCTTGTTGAATCTGCACCAGCTGATGTTAAATCAGGTGTTAAGAAAGAAGAGGCAGAAGAAATCAAAGCTAAGCTTGAAGGAGCAGGAGCTAAAGTAGAGTTGAAATAATAATCTCTCTACGTCATTCTGACTTTTGTCAGAATCTCAAAGAAAAACAACCATTTGCGTGGTTGTTTTTCTTGTAATATGATTGTGTATATGAAAAAAATAATTTTAGTACTAATCGCAGTTGCAATATTTATTCCAGTTCTATTGCCAACACAATCGAATGCCGTTTCAGTTGATTTAGACCCATCATCAATTGATTTTGAAATGAGAACAACTTCTATTAATAATCTTGGCCCAGCTACAATAATCAAATTCAAATCAAATTTTATTAATGGGGAAGACAATTTTGATTATTGGAAGGTAAGAATTGAATGTGGTGTAGAAATGTTTTCTATTGTTGAAAATACTACTTCTTCAGCCTGCAACAATAATGTCAAAGTTTTAGATTCTAAAGATGGCTTTTATGTTATTTTTGTTAATAAGTCAGTAGACATGGAGAGGGTAGGTCTTAAATTCAAAGCATATGATAATAAGGGAGATTTCAAAAAGTCACAAAGAATGAATTTTGTACTTCCAAGCAATAAATAACTATTGACTCTATTTTTCTATTTGGTAACATAACCCTACGCCGACTAGCGCTTATTTTTTCCTTTTTTAAAATGGAGGAAATATTTTGTGCGAATTAGTTGGGGGAAGGTAACACATCAAAATTTGATGCGTTACTAAGGCGACTTTTTAGAAAACATTCTCGTGCTTTTCTAAAAGGTCACCAAATTATTATTTATTTTAACTTATAAAATTATTATGGCAGATTTTGATCGCTCAAAGCCCCATGTAAACGTAGGAACAATCGGACACGTCGATCATGGAAAAACTACTTTGACTGCAGCTATCCTTACTACACTAGGAAAAGCTGAAGACAAGGGATATTCATCTTCAGTAAAAGATGTATCACAAATCGATAACGCTCCTGAAGAAAAGGAACGTGGAATTACTATTGCTCTATCTCACTCAGAGTACGAATCACCAAACAGACACTACGCTCACATTGATGCTCCAGGTCACGCCGACTACATCAAAAACATGATTACAGGTGCCGCTCAAATGGATGGTGCCGTTCTAGTAGTAGCAGCAACTGATGGTGTTATGCCACAAACTCGCGAACACATCCTTCTTGCAAAGCAAGTTGGAGTTCCAAAGATTATTGTTTTCCTAAACAAGTGTGACATGGTTGATGATACAGACCTTATTGATCTAGTTGAAGAAGAAGTTCGTGAACTTCTAACAGCTCAAGGATTCGACGGTGAAAATACACCAGTTATTAAAGGATCAGGACTTAAAGCTCTTGAAGAAGCTAACCCAGATGGAGAATGGGGTTCAAAGATTATTGAACTTATGGAAACTATGGATTCATATATTCCAACTCCAGAACGTGAAACAGATAAACCTTTCCTAATGCCAGTTGAAGATATTTTCTCAATTGAAGGACGTGGAACTGTTGTTACAGGACGTATTGAAACAGGAGTTGTAAAAGTTGGAGAAGAAATTGAAATCGTTGGTCTACATAACACAACAAAAACAACTGTTACAGGAGTAGAAATGTTCAACAAATCTCTACAAGAAGGAATGGCAGGAGATAACGCCGGAATTCTACTAAGAGGTACAAAGAAAGAAGATATTCACAGAGGACAAGTTCTAGCAGCGCCTGGATCAATTACACCTCATACAGAATTCGAAGCTGAAGTGTATATCCTAAAGAAAGAAGAAGGGGGTCGTCACACACCATTCTTTACAGGTTACAAACCACAATTCTATATCAGAACAACTGATGTAACAGGAGACGTTTCTCTTGCAGAAGGAACTGAAATGGTTATGCCAGGAGATACAGCTACTTTCAAAGTTAAGCTTGTAGCCCCAGTTGCTCTTCAAGATCAACAAAGATTTGCCATCCGTGAAGGAGGTAGAACTGTTGGAGCTGGAGTTGTAACAAAAGTTGTAGCTTAATTACTAATTAAATCTTCTTAAGATAGGTCATTGCGTATTTTGCGTAACCACTAGCTTAATGAAATCAAAAAAATATTATGTCTAAAAAAGACACAACAAAAGATGTTGCATCACGCCTGAGAATAAGGGTACGTGCATACGAAAGTAAAATTCTTGATGCTTCTGTAAAGCAAATTATGGATACAGCATTGCGCTTTGGTGCAGATGTTTCAGGTCCAATTCCATTGCCTACAGAGATAAAGAAATACACAGTCAATCGATCCTCTTTCGTCTATAAAGATGCACGAGAACAATTCGAAATGAGAGTTCATAAAAGATTGATTGACATTTTAAACCCTGATGCTAAAGTAATCGAAGCTCTTACGAACTTGAGTTTACCTTCAGGGGTGAACATCGACGTAAAAATGATATAAGGTTATCCAGATCTGAACACTTCAGAAAAGGCTCTTACCGCCAGACCGTTTGATTCTCTAGAATCTAACGGTTTTGGTTATCAAGAAATTTAAGACTATAGACTACATAGTTCTTAGCACAGAGTTCTTGGGGAAACCTAAGTGCTCTGAACTAAGTACTAAGTACTAAAAAATATGAAAATCCTTTTAGGAACAAAAGAAAAAATGACACAAATCTTTGATGAAAAAGGTATTGCTTATCCTGTGACTATTGTTAATGCTGGTCCAGTATTTGTTACTCAAATTAAAGACAAGAACAAAGATGGCTACGAAGCTGTTCAAGTTGGTTATGGAGAGAAAAAAGAAAAGAACATAACAAAAGCTCTTAAAGGTCATTACAAAGATTTAGGTAACTTTAGATATACAAAAGAATTCAAAGTTTCTACAGAAGGAATCGAAACAGGATCAAAAATCGATGCATCAACATTTGAAGCAGGAGACAAAGTAAGAGTTTCATCTTTTTCAAAAGGTAAAGGATTCCAAGGAGTTGTTAAAAGACACAACTTTTCAGGAGGACCAAGATCACATGGACAAAAACACTCAGAGAGAGAACCTGGATCAATTGGATCAACAGGACCACAAAGAGTGTTCAAAGGAACAAGAATGGGAGGAAGAATGGGAAATGATAGAGTATCTATCAAAGGAGCTCAAATCGTCCAAGTGGATGTTGAGAATAACCAAATCCTTATTAAGGGAGCAGTTCCAGGTCGTCGCGGAACATTAGTTGAAATTCAAGGATAATATTATG
>Ga0136555_1000126_pt1 | contig 29891 bp, 74 predicted proteins | sample AntRauTorckE5432_FD_104927 | JGI IMG/M metagenome (GOLD analysis project Ga0136555, IMG submission 104927) | Saline lake microbial communities from Rauer Islands, Antarctica - Metagenome Torckler E5 #432 | ecosystem: Environmental > Aquatic > Non-marine Saline and Alkaline > Saline | place...
AGTTGGTCTTTCTGATGTTCGTTATTCTGACCACGATCAATATGAACTTGGTGGCGCTCAGAACGAATACCCACCACTACCTTCTACTGATTCTGGACTCAACACTGGAAGTAAACCTCTTACATACGCTATTGATACAACTGATGGTACTCGTGTAGGTGACCCTTCAACTACACCTGAAACTGGTCGAAGATTTACTGATAACGTATCAACCATCAAGGTTGTTACAAAAGCTGACGAACCACAATGGCAAGTTCAACAACTTGATATCGCAGGTATCGGTCAAGGTAGTGCTACTACTGTTACAGTATTCGCAGAGCCGGGTGTTATTGATACATATGGTAATTTGGTTGGTCAAGACCTTCGCGCTGAGGACATCACTGATGAGTCTCGTTGTGATGCTAATGGTTTTGTGTGGGTTTCTACCGCACCAACAGGTGATGCTGATCAAGGTAATTATGGTTACTGTCGTGAGTTGATTGCAACTGATTTTGATGGTATTGCTTTTACAGCCACAGAACATGCTGATTGTCCTGATGGTTTCCAGTGGGATGGTGCTACTGGTTGTGAAATTATTCCTTTTGCTGATTTTGCAGCACCTGCTGGTACTAAATTAGCTGATATGGATATCGGGGAACTTGCCGCAGAATGTAAGGGTGCAGGACACTTCGCACAAATTAACACTGGAAATACCGGTAGCCAAACATTTGAATGTGTTGCTGTTTATGATCAAGCTGGTGGTGACACTGGTCCTGCAACTGAGGTTCTATGTAAAGCGGCAGGCGATGTCTGGGCACCGGATGGTGTGTGTTATGGTCAATTATCTGATAATTTTAGTTTCGCCAACTTTAATTACGACACTACATCATCTAATCAAAAATATTCTGAAACCACATGTAAACAACTTGGTTTCTTCTGGAAAGCATCTGACCGTACTTGTATCCCATATGCTGACCCTGCAGGATTCGCTACACAACTATTGTGTAATGATGCAGGTCATGTTTGGATTGCAGGTCAATGTTATGATGGTGCTGATTTTGGTGATGGTCATAACAGAAAAGGATCTTTCCAACAAGACCCTAACACTGTTCCTAAGTAATTAGGTTCTAATATAATGTAATACAATGGGGTATCTCTTCGGGGATACCCCTTCTTTTATTGACAAATAATATCCGATATGGTAGGATTGATTATAACTCTGACCTAAAGGATTAATAATGGATTTAAAAGTTCTATATAAACAGAAATGTGAGATTATCAATAAAATTAAAGAAATGAAGAATGAAATATTGGAATTGAATTATGAGGATTTCTCATATCATATATCATTTCTTACACCACAATCATCTGGATGTATTATAGAGAAATATATCATTAAAAAACTTAATGGAACGAAAGTATCCGCCAAGATGGATAAAGGGGATGTTGAGATCAATGGTGAGTTTTTTGAAATAAAATCTTCAACAATAAATGATACCAATAGACATATCAATCTCGTTCAACTACGACCTTGGCAAAAGATAAATGGATACATCATTAACGTGATTGATATGGATAACGGGATGTTTAACGGGTTTCATACACTCAAGTTATCCAAAGAACAGATGTTAGAAGAATGTTCCACACTCAACGCAACTGCCGCACATGGCATCAAAGAAGTTGCAGATGGTAATGCTCTCACCGAACTTAGGTTGAGTGTCAAATATAATAGTGATACCTATAACGAATGGGTGGAGAAATATAAAATAGATGTATAGTGATAAAATAGAATTAGATAAATTTTATACCAAACCTGAAATAGTTGATATGTGTCTGACACATATTGACTTTTCTCGTTATGATTTTGTGATAGAACCATCCGCTGGCAACGGGTCGTTCTACAACAAAGTCACCCATCCAAACAAAATAGGTCTGGACTTGGCACCAGAACACCCTGATATCACTGAACAAAATTGGTTTGATTATCAAATAGATTTCTCTCATGAAAATGTTCTTGTAATAGGTAACCCTCCTTTCGGAAAACGAAACCTGTTATCCAAACAATTCATTCAACACGCACTGTCTTTCTACAACGTATCAACCGTGGCATTTGTTCTACCTAATGTGTATATGAAATACACCAACCAGAAAATAATCCACAGCAGGTATAGGATATCTCATATAATCCCTCTACCAAGGAACTCGTTTACAATAGACAACAAAGAATACCACGTACCTTGTTCCTTCTTTGTGTTTGATAAATCCCAAGGTGAAGACCTACGGTTTGATGTAGACCTGTATAAGACGTGCCCTGATTTTGAGTTCACTGATGCAAACGATTACGACTTTTTTGTTATGGGTGCCGCACCAAACACAATCAAAGATGCTCCTACCGTGAACAACAGAGGATACTACGTCAAATCCTTTATTGAGTTGACCGAACTTGAACATAGGTTCAGAACTATGGAGTGGGATTCTTTCTCTTCCTGTAATGGTGGTGTTGCTTGGAGAACCAAACCAGAACTAATTAAATGTTATATGGATAAAAAACATAAATACTCTTAATAACTATTAGGAGTATTTTTTATGAAATTTCAAAACTATCTTACAGAGAAACAAATCATCGTCGGTGGTGGAAAAGATTACGGACAGATCGTTTTCCTTGCTGGTGGTGCCGGGTCAGGTAAAGGTTTCTCTGCTTCAAATTTTATGGAGAAATCCAAATTCAAAGTTAGGGATGTTGATGAGCTAAAGAAATCTGCAATTAAACTCGCTCAACTTAAAAAGGATAACCCTGAGATTGCTGATACTAATTTGGGTAATGCTGATGATGTGTTCAGACTTCACCAATACGTCAAAGACAAAGGTTGGAAAGACGAAACTTTGAATATGTTGTTGGCAGGAGCAAGTAAAGGTAAACTTCCTAACATCTTATTTGATGTTACTATGAAAGATATAGGTGATATTAAAGAGGTTATGCCTAGTCTAACATCGGTTGGATATCAAGCCAAAGATATCCACGTTGTTTGGGTTCTAACCAACTTCTATATCGCTGTTCAACAAAACAAAGACCGTGAAAGACGTGTACCTGACGAGATTCTTCTAAAGACACATGTTGGTGCCGCAAAAACCGTAACTGATATGTTAAGAGGTAAGTTTGGTGTGTTAGGTCATATGGTTGATGGAGAAATGTATGTTATACTTGGTGGTCAGGCTAACACCGTCTTGATGACAGACTTGGATACTAGAGATACTATCAAAGGGAAGGATAAGTTTAAACAATTACCGGGTGTTCCAATTCAACGAGAAATCAAAAACAGTATTCCTGACCCCAAAACAGGTAAGAAAGAAAAACAGTTTGTCATTAAGAGTTTCAAATACATAAAACTCAAAGATGCTGGTAAACCAATGAAACCTAGTATCGATTTTGACAAAAGTATGTTAGGTTGGGATGAGTTGAGGAAGTTCATAAAAGATAATATACCTCATACCACTGATACGAAAAATATTCGTAGACGCAAGAGAGTTTAATTGGTATACTGTTTGTGAAGGGAGAAACGTTATGTTGCCAATGAAGAAATACGACGTACCACACAAGAGTTACTTTAATGATATTGGTCTAGTTCACGAACGGGATGTAGGAAATGGTCTGAGCGTTCGTATTGAGAACGATGAGTGGGGACGGTTCATTCGGATACTGGATGAGAACAAGATGACCCTTCTACTTCACTTAGTTATCCACGATGAAGAACTGGAATCCAAAATCAAAGAAGCAATTGAATTAGTCAAATAGACAACCAACTTTTTATAAATACCTCTAGAACATTTCTAGGGGTATTTTTTATGAACAGAGATAGTAAAGGTAATCAAATGATTCTTGCTGATACTGGACACGGTAGAGGACATAATTATGTGGTCAGTGCTGGTGGAAAAATTATACCATTAACAATACTTAACGAAGAACAGATGAAAGTTCAAGAAGAGGATGGGTGTACCGCATGTCACGAAGCAAGATAGACATACTGGTTGAAAAGTTCTTAACAGCATATAACCTAAAAAGTCATTATGAAGAGGTCTTTGTTAACCCATCCAAATCTGAAATGAGAGAACTAATGAGAGCATCCGATACAACCGTTGGTGTGATCATGGACAGGGAAAACAATAAACTATACGCATTTAACCGTGACCGTCAAATACATAGTCAGGTCTGGAAGAAAATCGGTGATTCAAGAAAACTTTATAATACCGATGAGATATTAACTGCCGAATGGGATGTCAAAGGTAAAAGATGGAACTACAGCAGTCAAGGTATCTTCACCGATGATATTGATATATTAAGGTCTATTATTAGAGGTGATTGGTCGTTCTTTAAGAAGTGGATACCAACTATTGAAAAGGATGTATGGGATATATGAATATTGATATACTAGTAGAGAAATATCTGACAGGATTCAAAGACCGTGGTGTGTTACATGATGTGTTTGAGAACCCTACCAGAAAAGAGATGGGTGAGTTTGAAACGATTTACCGTTTCATTGCTGATTCTAAGAACAAGAAGATATACGTCTTCTCACACCGAGTGATGCACGTTGATGCTTGGATGTATATAGGTAAGGAGTTACATGATAACCGCAAACTCTATGATGACCCTACCTTATTCCTTGGAGCTGTTGAAGGTAGGAATGTTTTTAATTGGGGATTCGGTGATGAGTATTATGATTGGGAAGCTATACAGACGTGGCTAGATAACCCTGATATGTTTGATTGGGCTAGTCGTTGGGCGAAGATCGACGTGTGGATGAAGAAAAACAAATTTAATATGGAAGAGTTTGTGGAAGAATGGAGTAGTTATAAATGAATAATATAGATATGTTAGTTGAGAAGTATGTAACTGCCTATAAAAAATGGGATAACACTATTGAAGTATTTGTTAACCCTACCAAACGGGAACTCAGGGATACTGTTAATAGTGTAGGGGAACTACGGTTCATTGCTGACTCTAAAAATAAGAAGGTGTATGTATTTCCTCGTAGATCAATGCACGCCGAAACTTGGAACAATCATATATCAAAAGAGATAGGTGACAGCCGTAGGATGTATGCAGACGAAACCTTATTTGGGGGCGCAATCGAAGGTGGTAAGGTTGTGAATTGGGGTTTTGAGGATAATCTATATAATAATAATGTCTTAGCTGAATGGATATTACATCCTGATGTATGGAAGTTCGCGCAGAAATGGTTTGATATTCAAGGATGGATTGAAGAACAAGAACCAACTCTCACACGTAAAGGTTCAAGGAGCTAATGAAATTGAGTGATATAGAATTAGTCTTAGAGAGATGGTTGATTGCTTTCAAAAAGTATGGTCACATGGTGGAGATATTTGAGAACCCTTCTAAGAGTGAGTTTGCTTCTGTTGGTAGTAACTTCCGATTCATCTTAGATTCAAAACGTAAGAAGTCATATATATGGAATGCCACAGGCGCTATACACTCTGACGCTTGGATTCATATCAAGAAGGAATTGAATGATGCTAGACACGTCTATGAATCTGATGACCTACTAACAGGAACAATGGAAGGTACTAGTTTACATTTCTATGCCGCTTGGAATTTGTCGCCTAATGTCAGGGCAGGTTTGAAGAGACATGATTGGTCTTTCGCTAAAAAGTATGTAGATATAGACAAACTCTGGACAACATTAAAAAAGATTTAAAAAGGGAGACTGAAAAGTCTCCCTTTTTAATGTTGCGCTGTTGTATTTTTCAATTTTCCGAAAATTATAGTGTAACTTTCGGACACTTCTACACACTCACCAGTATATTTATATCGTATCTTAGTAGAATATTTATATGGTATCACTGAACCAATATCATCAGTATTCAACAAGAACTTCTTACCACTCGTTCCTGATTTCTCAGGAAAGGTTTTGTTGTGTTCGTAGAACGTAAGTTCAATGAAACGAGACATATTAGATATCCTTTACTTCGCCAGCTACTTCTTTCGCTTTAGCTTCTAGTGCATTCATCTTCGCTTGGTTATTTCTGAATACCAAAAATCCACCAACGAATCCGATAACTCCACCTACCAAAAATGCAATAATCAATTCCATAGTTTTACCTCCTATTACTTATTATGATACACTCTTATTTATCTATATCAAACCCAAATTTTTCGCCACGGCAAAAAGGATATTCTTCTCTGGTCAAATATTCATACAGAGGGGCTTTGTATTCCCTGTTCTTTAGTTCCGTTGACAACCACAAGAACTCTTGAACGACATCCTTGTCTAAGAAGGGATACCTACACTCTATGTTCAAACTCCCCGGCACATACTCTTCTTTGCCTAGGTAACTATACTGACAACCATAAGAGAAATTTATCCACGGTTTCAAGTCTACAGGGTAGTTTCCATTCAACTCTGATATACTACTTAACGGGCTGTAATCGCTCATTATTTCGTCAGCACCTTGACCACTCATATAAACAATTCTACCTTCTGAATTAGCAAGTTTACTGATAGCGAGTAACCCGATACTAGCTTGGTCACCATGTAGATCGTTGATCTTACCCTTACCACCTTGATACCTTATCCTGTAGTTGAACGGTTCTACTTGATCGTGTAGTTCACTCAATAATTCTGCTGGATTTATATTCTCTAATAGTGTATGGTTCTCCGTTAAGGTGATTCTCTGTTTCAAGATATCCTGATTCTCTTTACCAATTATGGTATACGCTTTGTAATCTATCCCTAGATTGTTTAGTTCACATGCAATAGCCCCACTATCATACCCACTACTCAACCCCAAGAAGCAATTTTGTTTGGCACGTTTGGCTACGGCATTCTTGAATGCTACCACCCAATCATCATAACTAGTTTTGTGTTGATTCCCAAAATCAAAATTATGACTAGTGGTTCTCTCTATCATATGACCTGACTCCATATGAATCTTGATCACTGTATTAGCTCTAACCTTGTGACCACCAACCCCACTTTCGTAACTGCAACACTCATCACCATTTACCCATAACGGTTTACTGGCGAAGACATCAACGGCATAGATGATCGCACGAGTTTTGAAATCATAGATCGCTATCGCAAACTCCCCATCCAAATGTTTAGCAAACTCTATCCCATATTTTTTGTAGAGAGGGAGGATTACATCACCATCACTTTTATCATAATCCTGATTATATATTTCACCATTATATACCATTACAATCTCATCGTCAATATAAGGTTGAGTTGTAAATCTTCCTGTCACACTTAATAAGTAATGATCAAATGTAAATCTTTCTTTCTGGTATATTGAATGGGCATCCATACCTCTTCTCCAAACATATGTTGGATTCCCTTTTCCTTTATGTATTAGTATACCGCACATACTAGTATTTATATTACATAAAAAAAGAGAGTATATGAAAAATCATATACTCTCTATATACTATTAATATATTTCCCTTGGTCGGATAACCTTAGTCTACACTATCAGATAAGGTGTGTCAACCTGATATTAAATTAATTTTTATTTAATGTAGAGAAGGTCGGTTAGCCTTGTAAGATTGAACACTGGAAAGGAAACCTTCAAGACGTTGTAGAGGTGTAGACGATACCTCAACAATCATATCATCTGTGACATCAATGACCTGTTCACTCTTGACCAGTTTGAACAGTTCATCCTCAAGACTTTTGATATCCATTGCGGTGTTGGTCTTTGGTCGTTCGGTAATAACGACAGGTGCAGATACAACCTCATCTTCTACCCTGCCAAGTGATCGTTCCATTTCCAAGAGAACTTGAGCCGCCTCACGTAGACCACGCCTCATAATTTCAAATTGGCGATCACGAAGTTTATTTAATTCTAATTGTCTTTGGTTCATCGCTTCACCTTTACCGGAACAGGTTCGGGTAATAGTTGACTGATACCTGCGAGAAAAAATCCTACTAACAATACGACTTCAAACATAATTAATTCCTTTCGTTGGAGACAATTACAGAATACACCTATCCCTTATAGTTGTCAAGTAATACCTAACCGTTGAAGATAGAGGTCTACCTCTTCGTCACCACAATCACCGATATCACAGACGTTAGCGATTCGCATAATGCGACCATTCGCTTGACCATCCATCATTTGAAGTTTCGACAACTTCGCCAGACATTTATTACAAGTGACTGCCTCAGGTTGGTTAGTATGTAGATAGTTATATGTCATAGTTCGCATACATAAGGTTTTCGGCATCACCCCGTTCATACTGGCATATTCATTAACACCTGATCTACCGTCTGCGTAATAATGTCTTACTCTCGCCATCTTCATTTCCTTTCGTTTAAATTCTTGTGTAGGATAACAGGTCAAAAACCTTGTGTCAAGGATAAATAACTATTGACCTTATAATGGGGTAGTGGTATTATGAGTTGTGGTTGACGATAACCACCCAAACGAAAGGCACATTATGAATGACCCACAAGTAGCACAAACAATAGCACAACAACTCGGCGGATTAGGTCGATTGAAATGTATGGTTGGTGGACACACATTCGCTGACGTGGGTAACGGGTTTTCATTTAAATTCAAAGGTTCTAAGGTTGCTAACTATATGAAGGTGACCCTTACCCCTCTTGATACATACAATGTTGAGATAGGTAAGATTTGGGGTCAGAAATACACCGTCAAGAAAGAATTAGAGGGTGTATACTTTGATCAACTGAAACCGATCTTTGAAAACACTACGAAACTTTACTTGTCATTTTAAGGAGAACAATATGAATTGGAAACTACTGTTTGCTAAAATATTCATCAGTCGTAAACGGAAGGATATCTTACAGGAGTTTGCTGAAATTCTCCAAGAGATTCCAAAAGTTAATACCGTTGAAGGGTGTTATAAAGGGTATGCCCGTCTATCAAAGTTTAACACAAAACTTGATAATAAGAATGATGGGTTGAAAATAATGTGTGGTTCGTTGATTGAGTATCTTATGGATACCAAAGAACACCTTAATAAAGGATATCACAAGTCTGATCAGACTTGTTGGCAGACCAAGACCACTTTTCCTGATGTTAACGATTACCTCAAGATGTTGGAAGGTAAAGTAAGTTTGAATAGGTTCTGATAATTTACTTGACCCCAAACTCTAACGGGTGTATTATGTAGTTGAAGTCACCGATAACTCTCCGAAAGGAAATCAAAATGATTGAATATTCTATTGAAATTTATAAGTCCGACAAACGAATGAAAGCTGGGAAAAAACTCGTTCAAGAAATTGAGATTGAAGCAGTTAACGTCAACGATGCTAACGAAATCGCAAAAGAGAAAATGGAAGGGCGTGGAGCAAAATTCTCCTACGAACTCCACCAAACCTACAACGATGTTCGTAACATCATGTCTGGTAAGATCGTTAAAGAACATTACAAGACTCCTTGGAGTTGTTCTGTTGGTAGTGAAACTTACTTTTCCATGTAAGAAGATGTTGACTTTAAATCTCAGAGAGTATATTCTGTAGTTGTGGTTGACGATAACTCTCTCCGAAAGGATTTTAAAATGGAAGTAGAATTCGATAAAGCATTTCAAGTTTACTTTGATGGATGTCAAATAATTTATAATGAATATCACAAACAGAATGGTTTCAGTGATTCCAATAAAAATGAGTATTTCTATTCCAAAGGTCGGCGTTATCTCAAGGTTATGTATCTGATGGGTGGGTCAGCACGATCTGTTCATTCGTTTGTTGATATGAAACAAGGTGCAACTTACGGTGATGTCTTGAAACCAGCAGGTTGGAGTGCACCAGCTAAAGGTGCAAGGGGAAATATTTTCGACAAGTATAATGGGCTTGGTCGCATGGGTGCACACGGTCCAGAATATAACCGATAAAAAGGGGATTCAAATGAACATCGTATTTGGTATATTAATTGTTGTTGCATGTGGCATCCTTTACGGATTTTGTAAGACCGATGATCACGAAAATTATATGAATTTTTAACAATATGGGTATGTCGGGGTTATCTTCATAAAGGTCACCGCCGATAAAAAGGAGATTCAAATGAAATTGATTAATTTTGTGTTGGCAGTTGTTATGTATTATGTTGTACATTATGGACAATACGTTCCCGCTTTGGTGGACATCATTCTTTAAAGGAGAAAAACAATGACCGAAATGTTATTTGGAAAATTTGAAGCCGAAGTTCTTGATTATGATGGTCCTGATTTGTCAGGTGAGATTGGCAACAAGTGGAAGTGTCAGTGTGTTACTGAATGTCTCGTCTGTGGTTGTGTGGAATCAGAAGTAGAAGCCGATGCGTAACTATAAAGATGTCGCAGGTTTTGAGGGCGGGTTGCAGTTTGGCAATCTCACCCAAATCGCGTACCTCCATGCTATGGAAGTGGAAGCATCTATTGCCGAAGAACGAACCAAAGAAGGTCTGAAATCATTTGATGTTGAAATTATAATTGAAGGTACGTATAATACAACTGTATGGGCAATCAGTGACGAAGATGCACGTGCTCTGGCACAAGAGGAATTTGATATGGATGGTTGTGAGTTTGATGAGACTGATTATTCTTACAATGTAACCGAAAGAGTTGAAGGATGAACGAAAATATATCAGTAAAGACATATCTACAACTTGAGGTCGTGCCTATCATTGATAAAAGCAATAACCCTGATGGTGAAGCAATCTGGACAGATATGATTAACCACCACCTATTCAAAGGTAATGATACCATGATGATCTTTGAACGGTTCTATTCTGATATGGTAACCTACGATCAACTCTTGAATGATAAAGATGATGCTGGTGCGCCATACGCATGGTCAGAATTCACATCCTTTATCACAAAATACCTTGAAGATAATGGTTACTTCATCTATAATGACTATAAGATAATCAGATGTCCAATAACGGGTATCACATATGATGGTGTGCTACTGAATATAGCATGGTAAGGGAATAACTAATGGAATATGTAATCGGATTATATCTAATAGGGTTTGTAATCACCAAAATTTTACTGGTTGTGTCAGTCCAAAACAAGCCTCTCAAAGATTTCACTTTCCTCGGAACGATTGGAATGGTGTTGTTCACGTCTACTGTTTGGCCCGTCTTCACATTGTATTGTCTTATCAATAAGAGAGATATCAGAGAAGAACGAAGATGGTGATTTTTATGTATCATTGGGTTACCATTCCTTGTGATAGGTGTTATACTTCTTTATGAGTGGGCGAATAACCGTCCCACAAAAAACATTAACGTCCTCTTAGATAGGGCAAGGAGAGAAAATGATCGGAAGCATTAAAGAATTTTTATCGGAACATATTTTGACCTTATTGGCATTCGCCTCAACAGGTCTATTGATGACAGGTAAGCTGGCACTCGGTTGGTCAATTGGTTGGGGATGGGTTTTTGCACCTTTATGGATTCCGATGATCGCAGTCGTATGTGCCGTATTCGGTCTTATCGCAATGGCCCTGATCGCCACATTATTCATAAGTGCAGGTGTAGTATTTTTCGCCAAAACTTTGGATACTGTTTTAGATGATGACTTCATTGATGACCTTGAAGCCGCAGTCGCAGAAGCTAGAGAGACATTGAAAGAAGCTGAAGCCGCAGAAGATGGAACTGAAACCCCTGTAGAATCAGGAGAAAGTGAGGCGGTGCATTGAGTAAATTCGTATCCTTTTGGGCACAATTCAGAAGTGGTTCGTCCTTCATGGGTAACCTTATTTTACCAGACTTTGAAATCCAAACTGAGGAAGATATCAGAGAGGTAGAGGAATCAATCAAAGTCATATGTAATAAAGACCGTAACCTACATGACAACGAATCCAAAGTAGATGTCGTAACCCTTACCGATTGGAGATCACTATAATGAAACCACTTAAACATTATATGTGTCTGGTTATTGGATGTTTCCTTACAGGATTGATTGTCACTGTATTGATATCGATTTTTGCTGGAGTTTCCTATTCACCGGTCGCAGGTGGACTTGGTGTTATGGTAGGTTACATGATACCCGAATTATTTAAAGACTATTTCATAGAGAGGAAACGAAATGCGAAGAGTAGACCCTAAACAGGTAGTGCTAGGAATGATAGCTAGAGGATGTGCTGAATGTAAAAGTGTTCAACACGTCTGGTTCAAAAATACCGAAGAATGGGACGGTTGGGATTGCCCTATCTGTGCAGGTAGAATTGAAGACGATGATGATTTTAAACCACCAATTCTTATTGACATGCCAGATGAACCTGTGGTAGATTCTGAGTAAACTAACTGAAAGGAATAGTATAATGTTTGATACAGGTAGACGCACAATTGCACAGGTGTTAAGTGAACACGTAGGTCACTCAGTTGAGATTCGTGATGTCGTAGTAGGTGAGTTTGTTACAGGTGTTCGTTTGATCTGTCGAACTTGTGGATATCAATTACTCTCACAAGACCACGCAGAACAATATCCCGTTGAATCTGAGACAAGTGCTTGGGTTGAATCTCAACAAGTGACTCCCGCCTCCACTGGTGGTAGTTGGGATACTGGTTGGTCTACTGAATAATAACATTAATGGAGAACTGAAATGGCAAAGAATAGTATAACGAAAAGCGATACGATACTTATCCATTTGATCGATAACAGGGTAGTTAGAAGAGGCGAGCGGATGTGGAAGTGGTCAGAGGGTAAAGGACCGTCATTAGCTGACACTCAAGTGTTAAAGTTGTTTTGTGCGGCACTAGTTGAAGAAGTAGACAAAGAATTAAAATTAACTACATGGGGAAAAATAATCGCTGAAGAGAAGAAACAGAAGGTGGCCAACTGAATAAATACAAATAATATCAAATAATACAGAGGTAATATGTCAACAAGTTCAAAGATAGCTTTGGTTGCCGCAGGTAACGACACAACAAATCCATATCAACCATACATAGATGGGCTTGATGCCCTCACGACACTGGCGAGTGGTTTCACTTTCATCAATGATGGGATCACCATCCCCCCACCCGACCCAACAGTGTTCGATGATATTGCTGATGCCATCATTGCATTTAATGTGGCGGTAGGTCTGTTCAATGATGAAATTAGACTAGTAGATGGTGGCACTACAACTGGTCTTACTGCAACAATCGAAGGTCATTGGAACGCCTATTGGAATGGTGCTTTTCAGAATTATAAGAATAGACCAACTCTATTATCTGCCGCTGACGGGATACAAGCTGATGTGTTGGCAGGTGATGACTTAGACCCTATCGACCCAACACTCACATGGAGTGCAATAGGTTCTAAAACTTGGAGTGATGAATCTCTCGCTGAGTATGATGTAAACGTCACCGCTATATCTGATATCCTCAACACGGTGGTTGATGGTAATGTCACACTGGTATCACAAGTTACCAGTGAACAGGCGAAGATCGATTCTGCTAGAGCCGCTGTTACCGCACTCCGATCACCATTCGCTGTCGCCGCCCTAGCAGAAGAAGAGGCATACGACGAAGCATTACTATTTGTTAATGCTTTCGCTTACATTAAAACTATAGAATCAAATCCTGATGACCCGAAAACTCAAGAGATTGCCGCCAAGTTTTCTGGGAACTTGATACCATAATGGCAGGCGTAGCCAGAATAAACGATATGGTATCATGCACTTGTTGCTGTCACCCCCCCACCCCCTGTATAGGAACGGTCGGGTTCTTTGTTCAATCTGCCGTCACCGTTAATGCTAACGGTCTAGGTGTGGTTCGACTCGGTGATATGGCTATGTGTGTATGTGGTCACCCTACCTTTGTGGTCGGCGGTAGTAGCACCGTTCTCGCTGAAGGTATCGGGGTTGCTAGACTCGGTGATGCCGTATCGGGTTGTCCTGTAGGAACAATCGTTACATCATCCTCAGATGTAATCGCCAGTTAATCTACAATTTCCTTGACTCTGTATGGGGTTAGTGTTACTATGTAATTGTGAGTGACGTTAACCCTTTCCTTTTCAGGAGATTACAAATATGAAAATCCAAGAAATCAATCGTCAAGAAGCCGTTATGTTGGGAAAAGAACTTGAAGAAGCCGCAGAGAAGATCGCCGCAAAATACGGTCTGTCTGTTAAACGTGGTGGTGGTAAGTATGACGGTAACGAATACAAGTGTAACAACGTGACATTTTTTGTTCCATCTTCTTCTGGTCTGGGTATGCTCCCTTCCAAAGAGAACAAACTGGCTCAAATGTGGGAAATGAAACGTGGTCAGTATGGAATGGAAACTGTTTCGGTCGGTGATGTCTTCCAAAACCCCAATGGTGAGACTGTCAAACTGGTCGGTTGGGATTCCAAAAAACGTAAGTATCCAGTAATCTATACCAACCTAACCAAAGGTGGTCAGTATAAAACCACTCCTCAATCCTTCAAGAGAATCGCAATGTGATCCACTAAAAGTAAAACTCTCTGGGGATGGTTTACATAAAAGACCTACTTGCCTCAACAAGTAGGTCTTCTTATTTACATAATTGATATTCTTTAGTGTATTACTGTAGTAAGACCATCGTTTGACAATAATATATAAATACTTATAGAACAAAAACAAAGGAGATTTATATGAAATACAGAGACAATCCGATGATAGATGAAATGTTTGGTGAGGTTGCTATCAGACCAAAGACTCCTAACACTGTACAGGTAAGATGTACTGATGATGAGAAGAGAATGTATGAAGAGTTGAAAGGTGCTGACGTGGACATGCCATTCATGATTAGAGAGTTTGTGGTAAAACTTCATGGCAAGGTATTTCCAGAAAATGAATAAGATATGTTCATTATGTGAAGAAGAGAAAGACCTGTCTGAATTTCACAAATCCAAGACGAAGAAGTTTGGGGTACAAGACCGATGCAAGGCATGTTACCAAGGTGCCGCACGAATAGTGAAAGAACGGGTATGTCCTGTATGTAATAATGTACATCAACACTACCAAGTTCTATGTAAAGAATGTAATGCAACACAGAGAAGAGAATGGGTTAGGGTGAAAAAGAAAGTGGTATCAGAAAAAATATATGAACATTTGGGTTATGACGGTTGTGTTGTTTGTGGCAACACTGACCAAAGGGTTCACTGTTTCCATCACAGAAAACCCCAAGACAAAGATTTTGAAATAAGCCAACATTTAAGGAAAAATCACAACTTAGACAAGATTTTAAGAGAAGTTGATAAGTGTGATTTAATGTGTAGAAATTGTCACGCAATAATACATATCATGGATTGACACAACACCACTATTTTTGTATCCTGTAACTACATAAACCTTTAACCTATTGGAGATTTAAATGAACAAGCTCGACACAAACAAAAAATGTATCAAATGTGGATACTTCCCCTCGTTCCAGAAATCATGGATTTTAGAATTCAACGATGACTGTTCTTCTTTCGGTTACAACAGATGTGATTGGGATGATTCTCAAACCAAAGAACACTTACACGTCACCTGCCCTGAGTGTGGTTACAAGGTGAACGCACCCTGTTTGGATATGGATGAGGTGGTTGGTGGAACGTGGTCTACTGCAACCGAACTCGCCAAGACCGAAGCTGTCTCAACTGTGGTCGCACCCGTTAAACCCCCCACCCCGTATAGTGCCCCTGCTCGTGTGGAAACTCCGGGATATGTTGCTCCTGTCACACCTGTCTCCACACCTGATCAACCTGCCAAGTGTCGCACTTGTCCTGTTGATGTGGCAGAAGCTAAGTAATGCCAGTCAGAATGTCTAAGGAAAAGATGGATAGGATTCTCAGCCTTGTCGCTAATATCAAGGCTGAGAGTTCTAACAAACAAGTCTTGTCCCTTATCGATATAGTCAGTATTTGTATTGATGTTGTGGATGATCTTCAAGAAGATGTTCTGTTTTATGAAGACGAACTTGAACGTCTACGTTTTGAAAAACAAGATAGACAACTTGAAAGGTCAGGTATCAATACAAGTAACAGAGGCAGGCTAAGAACTTAATAACCGATGGTAGTATCAGTTTCGATATTAAACGTCACACGGACAAAGGGGCACACTCAGAATGGAGAAGATAGATAGTTTCAGTGCTGAAAATAAATGGTTGAGTAATTTTTACGTATCTGATATATTCTATAAAGGTAGATTATACGGCTCAACCGAAGCCGCCTACCAAGCACACAAATCTTTAGATGAAAATATCCAAGACCAATTCACCCTGCTCAATCCAAGGGAGGCTAAGTCTCTCGGTCAGACCATCAAAAAACGACCCGATTGGGATACACACAAAGAAGTTGTTATGTATGATGTGTTGAAAATTAAATTTCAAGATAGGGTTCTCCGTAAGAGATTATTGGAAACTGGGAATGCTGAATTAATCGAATCTAATTGGTGGCACGATAATACGTGGGGTGATTGTTCTTGTATGAACTGTATTAATACAGAAGGTCATAATCTTCTAGGGAAAACACTGATGAAGATTAGACAGGAATTACATGATTAAATATTATAAACTTGTTGATAAGGTTCCGGTGGAATGTTCGCTAGATGAATATGCTACATCGTATGACCGTGACAGTAGAGTTGTTGGTAAGACATCTTTACCTAACGGTGGCTTTGTGTCCACAGTGTTCCTTGCACTAGATCATAGTTGGTCAAATGACGGTATACCAATTCTGTTTGAAACAATGTATTTCCCTACTGAGAATTTCCGTGAGGAAGATATGGTACGTTACCCTACATGGGACGAAGCATATGAAGGTCACCGTGTCATGGTTGAAAAACATGGTGGTAGTATCAGCCCGAAAGATTTCTTTGACGATGACCTGTTTGAATTATGAGAGGATTTATTTAATGTTTAGATGGATAAAGAGAAAATGGTCTAACATCAAAACTCGTTGGACTGATGAGTTTAGATCAACATCTATATCTTCATTCAAAGACCGCATCACGATGGGGAGTTTTTCCATCACTATCTCTGCCACACTAATCAACATAGGTTTGGTGATTGGTAAAGTTATGATTGGTGGTCAGATTGGTGTGTGGTGTGGGTTTGCCATGACAGGTATCTTCTACCCGCTATGTTTTATCGGGGGATTCGGTGCTTTGTTTTGTCATTGGCATCTAAGTTTATTCCTAAACAGTATGACATACTGGACTGAAACTAGAGTTATGAAGATCAAATATTTCTTCTCTCGTTACCTGATGTGGTCATGGATTTTCTATGCTGTAATGGTATCGTTTGTTCTAATCGTAGGTGGATTAGGTAGTTTGATATTAACACCTACCGCCTTGATTAACATGTCAGCCGTTGCACTGATCATCAAAGAATATTTCTGGATTGCCTTGTGTTTAAATCTGATATTCGCCTCATTGACATCTCTCGTATACGGGCGTTTTAGAATCTTCCTGTTACAAGAGGATATTGAGAGATTGTCAACTCAGGTAAGGAGTGAAGAACAACGACATCAATCAATGAGTGACGATGCCAATGAAGATGAAATTTGGAGAATGAAAATGGAAAGGTTAGGATTATAAAAGGAGGATTATGGAAGATTACTCACCTAATGAGGAACTATGAAAATATCTCAATGAAACCTCATTATTAACCTTTAACACATTTTATAACCCCCGGCCGTATATATTATGCCCGTCCGGGGGTTTTTTCATTTGACATTACTTGACAGAACTGGTATTATGTTTATGTAGGAATGATTCTATATTAACGGAAGGTTTACCGATGAAAAAAATTAAAGTCATATTTTTAGATATCGACGGAGTTATGAAGTCCACAGCTTCTACCATCCGCAACGGTGTGGATATGATGCACCCTGAACACGTCGAAGCCCTCAACTATATCATCGAAAAAACTGATGCAAAAATCGTTGTTACCTCTACTTACCGTATGATGTATTCGGTTAAAGAACTCAAAGAATTGTTTGAAGAGTTCGGTATTAGTGGGGAACATGTTATCTCTAAAACCGTTACCATCGCAAAAAACGGATATCTCAGAGGTCACGAAATCCAACAATGGTTAGACGGGTTCACCGATTCTATCAAAACTCGCTTCAACAAAAACATGATGGTTGACAAATATGTCATCTTAGATGATGATACTGATATGCTCCCTGAACAACGTATGAGTTTTGTTAAGACTTCTAATAATTATGGTCTGACTCACTTGGAAGCATTACAAGCTGTTCATAAATTGAACGGGGTGCCTAAGGCGAAACTCAAAATACCTTCGATCTTCCGCCAAATTAAAGAACACAAATTAAAAGGAATTTAAAATGGAACTAAAAGAAAAATGCCCTTCCTGTAACAGTTGGGATACCAAACCCTTTTGGGAAGGTAAATGGCATTGTAATAAATGCAACGAAAGATGGACTCCCAAAAAAAGAAAGATGGTGCGATTATGACCGAATCTAAACTAAATCCCGATCAAAGAGAACATTACGAAACCCTCAAAATCGTGATGCGGGTTGTCGATAATCTCCAAAAGGAGAACGCTGACCTTGCATTTGAAAACAGTTGTCTCAAGGATGAAATTAAACAGATGCACATGGATGCCGCAGGTGAGCATATTTAAGGAAGGTGGGAATACTAATGAAAGTTTCTATAATGCACACATACCGTCACAAAGAAACAGGTGGCAGGGCCGTCCAATATGAAATGATGGATATCTCTCAAGAATTCATTAATGATAACTGTGCCTTGGTAGACTATGTTCCTCATTACTCTATAAAAACTACCAATGATGAATGGGATAAAGTAGAAATGGCTATCACTCGTAACCATAAGTATGTTACATTCTGGACATTGAAACCAGAATTTCGTTTGTTATCGAAACACTTTGAAGAGGAGCTATTCAATGTCTAACAACACACCCTTTACAATTGTTTCATTTGAAACCTTTAAAACTTATAAAGGTACTTACAGGGGCATCGCATGGTATATCACATGTGAAATTAATGACTTCTGTACCACTTGGAAATATCACGCTGGTATGAGAGGTGATGGTCAGGATGATTCATTTGAAGATTGCCAGAAACGAATTGAAGGAATAATTGACGGCTCAATTGAAGCCGAAAACAAAGGCGGGATATAATGCAAGATAAACTTGAAAAACGTATCCAATACCATCAGTCTTGTCTATCCGATATCCATGATCATGTAATAGGGGTATGGCTTCACTATGAACGAGAAACCCGTTCTGGTCTAGATGAACATCAACTTAGTGTCCTGTTGACATGGCGTAAAGAAGAGGTCGCCGCCGCTAACGCACTCAAACATTTCCATGAACTGGAACTAAAGTTCCTCAAAGGACTGACCAATGTATAAGGTCGGTGATACTATAGTGTATAATAGCCAATTGAATTTTAAAAAGTATGTATACACTATCATAGAGATTCTACCAACCAGAGTTGATGTCGTTCTGGATAGTGGACAACGTCTCCACATCTCTAGAAAACGAATCGACAGGGATATTAAGGAACGATCAGGGAGGTTTGTTATCATTAAAAAGATCCAACCCTTTCAACTGGATGAGGAACTGTTCACACTATGAAAATATTCCTAAGACTAAATTCAATCCTTATGTTGGTTGCCACTTACGGGGCAATCAGACTTCTTGACCCTACTGGTATCTCTCACTTCGGGTATGCCATGCTTTGGTGGTACTTGTCTAACGATAAGAATATGACAGGTGACACAAAGGGTACTTACCTATGAGCCAATTCAATTACATAGGTCAACCTCTAAACATAGGGGATGTCATCACCGAATCTTGGAATACTCAGGATGAGGTTGAACATGTATACTTTTACAAAGTTACTTCGACATGGGATGTCTTGGGTGCAGGTTGGGCACATATACAGGTCGTTGAATCTAGTAGACCGTCTGCTGTTGGGTGGGGTCACGATGTATCTCTCAATGACCTAAAAAATTGTTTTGATGATGCTGTTCACGATTGGTTGTATACACCCAAACCAAAATTCAAACTACCAGAGGAACTATTCACACTATGAAAACTGTAAGAGCCATTGTTCGAAAAATTGACCCTAAATGTGATGACATTAAAGAACACTTCATTGATGAGTTCGTTGAGGACATCGTTAGGAATGAAGGTCAGATTGTCACTCTTCATGAATACAACGAGTTACTTAAGTACGAAGAAGTATCATATAAATTAAAGTCAGAAGGTGACGTGCTATGGCATCAAAAAGGTAACCACCGATCTTTCGGTATATGGAAAGGACGCGAACAACAATACCGCTTTGATATGATCTTGAAAATTTGTCTTGTCGAACCCGTTAAACTGGATGAGGAACTATTCAAAATATGAAATTTAAACTAGGTCAACAGGTCGGCTTCTCCGAACGGGCTATCAGGGAAGCCAATAAAAACGAATGGCATAAAGAAGCTGTTAACCTTGTGCTCAATATTAGACGTACCACTATCATCGGTATTGATGATGATGGGTACGATGGTTATGGGTACGATGTCAGCTACAAGGTTGAGAACAGCGAATTCCAATGGTACGAATATGAACTACAAGAACTCAACTATCTCCCTGAGGAACTATTCACATTATGAACCCATTCAAAGTAGGTGACAAAGTTCAACTGAATGTTGTGGAAGGTCGAAACAACACTCGGACTCTTATCATCAATATGTTCGCGAACAACTTACGATCTGATGACATCTTAATCGTCAGAAGAGTCCACAATAATTGGGTTAGCATTGAAGGTCTAAAGGATGGCTACGACCACAGAAACTTCTACCTATGCCAAAGAGATCACTTTGATGAGGAACTTTTCATTCTATGAATCATTATTATGAGAATGTTATCTACGGACTACGGATCGGTGACAGAGTTAGAAATAACTCACCTATCTCTAAATGGTACGGTCAAGTCGGCACCATTGTTGACATCGGATACTCCTTTGTTGTAAAGTATAAAGACGATGATGTGATGGGAATTCACCCAGCTAAGATTCTCACTATCGTACCAGAACATTTTGATGAGGAACTATTTACATTATGAGGATACCCTTTGATGACATCAACGACCTTCTCGGTATGCCGAGGATGACACCCGAAATGATGGATGACAGTTATATACCTCAACATCTAATGGAACAACCAGAACCCGATCTGCCCGACCCTACCCTTCCTGAATACAAGATCGTCGAACGAATTGGATATGGAGGGCTTGTAAGGATTGTTAATCACCTCATTCAATGCGGGTGGGAAGTGCAAGGTGGGGTCACTGTTGCTCCTGAAAGATACGGTGATCATAAATATTGCCAAGCTCTAATGAAACCCGGCACACCGGCAATTATTGTGCCACCTGAACCACCTACTTCTCATTTTGATGAAGATTTATTTATTGACTGACCACACACAAATTAAATGTTAATGTTCCCTCGATGGAACGTTACGATAGGTAAATGACTTTATGTTTAACTTTAAAAAAGGTGACAAAATCCTCTCTCCCGGTGGCAAGTATGCTAGAATTACTAAAGTCATTGATGGTAGAGTTCATCTGAAAAACAACGTTGACAAACCTACTACACTTGAAATCGATTTCCTTACAAGATTCCTTGATGATCATTCTGACTATACTTATATCCCCTTTACGGATGCTCTACCTGAGGAATTGTTTACCATATGACTATTAAAAAATACCATACCGTTTATCCCGGCGATGAAATTGAATACTATGACTTGACAGATAACGAAGGTTATCCGAATATCCCATATGCCAGATGCAAAATTCTCGAAATTATTGAAAATGGCGAAGGAGTTAAACTACAATGGTTTAAAGATGATTATAAACCCGGTCACCGAACATATAATCCTCACATCATTAACCTTCAGATTCTCACTTATAAAACTTTTAAAGTCATACATGATAGAACGGATAAACGATTGGTGATCCATCGTAACTCTAATTATCTCGATGATGACTTGTTTATATTATGAACGATGATCGTTTGAAAGAAATTAAAAATAAAAACTCGCTACCTGAGGAGGAGTTTAATGTATAAACAATTATTAATTGATAATATATACTCCGGTCAACACATTCCACATGACTGTCTCTTAGCCAAAATTAACCACAATCTCGCAAAGTGCTATTATGGTCATTGTGTCCGCGGTAAAATTATGGTGATTAGAGAAGAGGAGAATTATATGTTCTCCTTTCGATATCCTAATGGAAATAAAATTATTGGTCCTTCCGGCGATGTACCTATGCTCAGTGAAAACCATTTTGTAGTATTACCTAAAATTATTCTTCCTGAGGAACTTTTCATTCTATGAAATTCTATCTCGGACAAAAGGTCTGCCTTTGCCCTAACATTATTCAAGAGTATGACGATGCTTCCCCTGAGGATAAACTATCCGATTGGAATGCAGATGCTCATAACATATTCAAAAAGGGCAGAGTCTTTACTATCTCCGCGACCCACACGACCCACTATAACTGTAACCACTATACTCTTGATGATGGTATTGGTGGAAATTGGTCTGAACATAACATCATCCCTTATTCTCCCTTTGATGAGGAACTTTTTACTATATGAGATACCTTGTAGGCACTCAAATGACTATCCAATATCCATATCACCCCGATGATCCTAATAAGATTGTTCATTGGTTGGCTACTATGGTCAATTCAAAGGGGGTGGAGTGGACTTGCACTGATCTGAATACGGGTCACATTTCTGAACATTACTCGTTTTGGTGTATGCTCTCTGAGGAAAACAGAAATAGTGAAGGTATCACTATCCTCTCTATCTCTCAGCCTGATGATTTGCCTGATAACTTGTTTGTCGTGTGAAACACGATCAAACTCGTTATAGTCTGTGTCAACTTCGTTGACCAGACGTATAATCTATTCAATATATAACCCCTTGATATCACTACGTTTTCGGTGACCTTTCTTCTATTCATAATACTCACAGATATTTTAATCAATTCTGGGGGAATCCCTTGGCGATTTTTTCTGCCGCAAATTTTTTTTTAATCGGGTTTTAAAAAAACTTTTCATATACAGGGGACAAAAAATACCATAAGCAGTGGTATACCTGAACTACCACCCATACCCTTTCGCGTTTGACCGATTGGTTTTTCATATATAATATATATTGCATATATACGTGGTACCACACAGGGGGAACGATTTCCCTTGACATCAACCTCTCATTGTGCATCAACCTAATTTTCTCTCCGCCGATTTTCCTTGACATCGCTGATTCAATATGATATTCTAAGGAGATAGGCATCATTTACCATTTATAGTAGCCATTTACCACTAATGGTATACCATCTATGGTATTTCACCCTGTTTTACCTTGTCAAGTCATAAGTTATCCACAACATGCAGGTTCGTAGATGTGGTATATTATCCCATATATGGGATAGCCTAAGTGCCTGTATTACCTCACTATTATCGTGCTACTCAATACTCAAAGGTTACATAATATACGTTATACGACTTAGTTTTTTCTAATTTGTGGATAAGTCGTGCTACGTGGTATACAGTGCATCATATATGGTAATCATACATATATGGTATAGGAATTTTTGCTTCTACTTCTAGTATACCATACCCCTTCCCCTGAAATCAAGAAAATAAAGACGGTTTGCCGGGGACAACTATGTGACCTCTTCTATTTTGACGATATTAGAACACTTCCGCTTACACCCCCTTCTCATCCAAGTTGATAATGCACTACTTGACATATTGTGTTTCAGTGATATACTCTTTAGTGTGCCCGTCATATCAGTTTCAGTATCGTCATCATACCATATATGATATTTCTTGGTTCTACTTAATACACTTTGAGCCACTGCCTTCTGACGATTTGACTCTACCTGTGCAGCGTATTTCGGGTCATCAAGAATTCGTTGCTTCCAATACTCGCTTTGTTTATCCTTCGTTTCCTGTGTCATCGGTGAAGGTTGTGACCGTTTATCAGTATTAAATAGATTGTAACAATTATCTGCATTCTTGGTAAATTCTATCTCCTTCTCCCTGTAATCGTCACCTTCGTGGAGTATGGTGAATACGAGGTCTTGCCATCCGAACTCTCTGATATCCCTATAAAATTCCAACTCTGATAACGCTGTAAACGCTTGACTCTTATGTTGTGTCACCCTTGAATACACGCTACGGGATGAACCGATATATGATCTACCTGTTAATGGGTGAAATAATTCATATACCACTTTATGTCCATTAGCCTTCTCTCTCGGTCCTACTTGCATCATCACTACATCCTGAAAGTCTCTCCCCATCATCGCCTCCTGTGAAATCAAATTCCAATTGCTTCTCTACGTTGTATGGGTGCATTGGATACCCTTGAGCAAATATTTCGGTCTTCATCCTACCTCCTATCATCATATTCCTATTAGTATTTATACATATTTGTATATTTTATCCCCTAATAAACGACACTTTAATATTATAATAGATTAATGTATCCTCCACTGAACGACACAATAATATACCATATTACCCCGATAACGTCAACACCCCAGTGGATATCAGTGTATAGAGATTTCTCTATATGTGGTCATATATGCTTCCATGCAAGGTGTTTTCAGAGGTAAAAGACGATTTCGCTTGGCTATAGGTAGTGATTTGTGCTCTCGTTTTCATATGAAACACGTAACCTGCGTGTAGATGGTGACTTGACCCCTACGACCCCTCAGAAATCCGGTGTAGATTAAAATGGTGCAAAATGCTGAGAGTGATTATACAGACAGTGGAAAAGGACACACTTCAAAGCCTTGCAAACAAAGGGATTTTTATTAATCAAGTGTAAAATAGTGTTATTATGTGTTGTAGAACCCCGGTTTATATGGGGTCTAGAGAGATATAGAGATATATATGACTATGTTAAAATATAGCTTATTTCATCGAAATTCAAAGACATATAGTGTTTTATGGTGTGGAGTTATAGGTAATTATGTGTATATTTGGGATTGTTAAAAAGGTCTTATATTGACTAGAAAAAAAGCCTTATAAAACAAGGGGTTAGACCGTATGGAATAACCCCTAAAATGAGTAGATTATATACTCAGTTTACTCAATGAGTATGTAGAGTGATATCAAACATCATCAAACTTAATACCTTTGGTTGATACTTCCCAATAGAAAGTCGGGATATCAATGGTCATGTTGTCACCGAAAGATTGAACAGAGATCATAAGGCTAGGTAATTGATGTCTAAGTTCTTGAAGGATAAGGTAACGTTCTCTTCTATCGTTGATATTGAAGTAATGAGTTTTAATGATATCTCTGACAGTATTATCTAATTGATGTTTAGTCATAGTCATAAGTTATAGTTCCTTTTAATTAGCGATTAGATGTTTTATATCTCTTTGAGTTTTGAACCAAACTTGTCCGTTGATATCAATGAGATTATTTTTAGATTCATCTATAGAGATACAGTAACCTTTCCTGCTATCCTTATGAACATAGAGTGTATCATAATGTTTGTATCTAAGAATGGCTCTTTGTTTTTTATTCCCTAGAGGAGAAGTAATAGTTTTGCAATCGCCGTATATTCTCAATGAGTCAGAGTACCAATCGAGAGAAGACGTAGTGAGTTCAGGGTGATTGCAAGTCATTTCGTTTTTCCATCTACCTTGAATGAATCGGCAAAATACATTATTTATTTTATTTTTTCATTGAGTATATTATTTGCTTTACTGATGCATACCAACTCATCAAAAGGTAAGTATTCATTCCTGTTCTGACCAACGAGTAAACCGTAGTCATCATAATATTCATCAATGACTTCTTTCAAAGTCACTCGTAAGTTGGTGTTATCGTCAATAGTATTCTGAAGTTCCTGAACCGCTAAAGTAGTTGCAAAAGTTTTAATTTCTTCAGCCACAATCGCCCCAAGTTGACGGTGAAGTTCATCAATCTCATTCTGAGACTCGTTGAGTTTGGTTTCAAGTCGTTCTATTTTATTGTAGGCTTCAGTTAATTCACACGTTAAACTATTCATCGTTGTTCTCCTATCTCCACAACTTTTTAATATTTTGTACAATAATTCTGAGACAGTTCTTAATAGGTTTACCTTTTACAAGTACGATAGGGTATCGATACCTATCTCTCATTAATTTATATTTCAGAGAGTTTTGTTGTTTCAATTGATTTTGATATTCCATGACTTCCAATGCTTCACTAAAATAAATAGGAGTACCTTTTCGCACACATTCAGATAGTTTCTCTAGTCTTTCATTTTTGATTATTTTGTTTGTGCCAGCCATTACTGTTCTCCCTTAAGTGTTTTAAGTGTTTGATAGTGGGCATCCAGACATTTTGGATGTGAACATGGTCCACGAACCCCATATAAACAAGGTCTATTTCTATCAGCCATAACAGCTCTCTCAATGGCTTTAGTATCTTCCATCACTGTTCTCCTATACGTCACATAATTGAAATTTCGTGGTCTGGATAACAACTGGTTATGCGCTTACCGTTAACTTCCTAACAAAATTCATTAAACCACAACTATTGCATATGATGATTAAATCTTTACATTTCTCACAAGACATAACTCACTCCTTTACATCAAAAGTACGGAGAGTTCCAAGGTCATCGCCTTGGTACCCTGCCATCCCGATTAGATTCTCGGTACCACAAAGCCACACAGGAACGTCCTTAAGACCTTTTATTTTCAGCCGTCTTGCGATGCATGTAATACAAAGCAGCCCACCTTCTGTGCCCGATTCGCTTGGACGGATACGATTCCACACTTTATCGGGTATGACTGCTTCAATCCAAGCGTCTGAGCCATATTCTAGACCACAATCGTGACAATGTGCATGCTGCATATTTTGCTCCTCTAGTTTGTATTCTTTGTTTTCGATGTTGAGGCGGCTGTTTTCTGCTATGAGCATAGCAATAACATCATTTTTGTTTGCGTTCATGCTATTCTCCCTTCACTGCCTTCCAAAGTGCGTCTAGGAAAGCGGAGGCTTCGTCTTTACCTGTTCCAGTTTCACAGCAAGCAGGTAACCTCACAAGACAATGTACTTTAAACCCACAGCCGTGATCGTATGTAAAATTAATTTCATTCATTATCATCTTCTCCGTTACATTCCGGGCATTCAGGATTAACTGTGATCCAAGGACCACCGATAATACAACACCCAAATCCACAATCACTTAAATTGTTAGCATCTTCTTCGGTCATAATTTCTCCCATTTGTCACATGGTTTAATGTCATCAGTGTCAGGATTTTCTACATTCTCACAAAAATCCCAAATCTCATCATAGTGTAGACATTTTTACATTTTGCATATGTTTTAGGTTTTCTCATAAAAAAGTCTCCCTACCGGATATGTGTTAGAGTGTGATTGATCATACCAAGAAATTATAGATATGTCAAGGTTAGGAGTTAAGGTTATCGTGAAGGTCATTGAGGGAGGAATGCCAGTATTCGCCCCCGATTTCAATCATATCATCAAGAGTGAGAGTGGAGTAAGTGGTAACAGTGTAACCCATACCTTTTCTTTTATGAACGAAGAGTTTACCGTAGTTTTTGTAACCTTCGATAGTTCGTTGTTTACCATAGACCCCTTGAGAGAGTTTGGATTTTATTTTAGCTTCAGTTAGGTAGAGTTGAAGTTTCATTAGTATTTGTTCTCCATCATAGTATCAAGGTATTCTTCGACCATACCTTTGACTTCTTTAGGGTTGAATCCATATTTGGAAAGCCAATTATAGTCATGAGTGGTAAGAGTTTGAACTTTTTCAAGTGATCTATCGTACCAACTATCAGCGAGTTCCATAAGAGAATCGGAATTAACATTTGACATGTTCATATTACAATCGCCCATAATGACATATTCAATAGAGTCAGCCGTTCCGTTCCAATATGATTCCCAATTTAGGTTAAGTTCTTTATTGAGTTTATAGTATTTTCCAGAAGTGCCAATGACTTCACGATGGTAAGTGTCACTGTTAAACATATAGATGTTTTTCTTACGGAAGTCAATAAAGAAACGATATCCGTATCTGGCATCCATTTCCTTGAAATCTCTTTTGGAGGGATTAATGAATATTTCAGCACCAGTGGAACCTGCTGAGTCGTAGTATTTTTCAAGTAGGTAATTTTGTAATCTCATTTTATAAGGTAATACTCCTTTATGTGTATGTAAGAGTATTTATAAAAAATTAGATGATAAAGAGTTCTTCTGGGAGATTATTAGGGGGAGGGATTACATTATATTGACCGACAGTGATAACTTGCCCGATATGGTATAGGGAATGTGATTTTTCGCCTAAGTCATTCCATTTAACAATGTATTTACCATGGCGGATATCAACAACAATACCATCACCTTGAGTGGATAGTAGAGCTTTGAGTTGAGTACCAATAGCGATTTTGGTGCGTAGTTGATCGTCCGTAGTCATATGGTGAATAGTTCCTCTGGGAGAATATTAATAGATGTGTGTGTCCATTTATACTTCTTATAAAGCTCTTCAAATTGTGATTTCATGGCACTAGTATATGCCACTCTACCATCAATTTTGTATTTACATTTGTATACATATATATTATTGGTAATACCAGTGATAGTGAGAATAGTTCTGGGTGTATCAAAAGTGTCACCTATTTGGATATTCATATCGTGAACAGCTCCTCATCAAAAAGTTCAAATGGTTTGGATGGGAATTCAATACGGACTAAACCAACAGGGTCATTTTCCCCGAAGTGTCCAAGGACATAATTAAACGATTCATCAGTGTAAGAAGTGTTGAAGTCACCAAGCCCATCGTAATAATTCCAACGAACAAGGTATGATCTTCTGATAGTATCAATTTCAAGGATTTCCCCATACATGGGGTTATCGATATCACACCCCTGTTGTGAAGTTCTGTTAGCATAAGTGTGGAATTTCGTTCCGACTTCATATTTCATATTGTAAATAGTTCCTCTGGAAGCGAAACAGGTTTGTGTCTATTGACCAGTTCAAGATTATATGATGCGTGTATTCCCCTATATTTATCTAGTGATACACCAAGCGTCACACCTAATGGCGATAAACCTGTTACAATGGCAGTATCACCAACGGTCATACCCATATGATCGCTGTTGAAGCGTTTAACACTATCCCCAACTTTTAATATGTCTGTCATAATATAAATAGTTCCTCAGGTAGAGTTGGTAATTTCTCACATTCATAGAAATAGACATCAGTGAGTATCTGGTTATCATCATAGAATCCAATGTATAGTTCCTCTTCTGATCGCCATGCTTCACGGTGATCAAGGATGTAGTCAACAGTATAGACATTACCTTTAGTAGTGCCTTTAGTTGGTATATCCTTACCACCTCCAACATATCGGAATCGTTCACCTTTTGAGAAATTTAGCATTTGAAAGCCTCTTCCTCATCGACATTGAATTCGTGTCTTTGGTTGTAGTAGTCAATACCTCTCCACTTGTCGTAGTTCTCGTTCTTACAGCAGTCAGGTACATAGAGTTCAACCCATTCAATGAATTCCCCAAAGATTGGTCTAATGTTCACATGAGCGTGTAGAAGTGCCTCATCATACTGACCTCTGAGTACTAGTTCAGTGCAAGATCCGGGTTGAAGTGCGTGTAGATACCACATATTGACAGCATTAGTCATATTGGAGTCAGCCCGAAGTCTTCGTTTAGGTTCATCGCCTGTATAAAGTGGTTCAATCATAATGTAAATAGTTCCTCAGGTAGTTCAATTTTGATTCTATTGGTAACAATCCAAACACCTAACCACAACCATTGATTACTGTCCTCAGTGATAGTGAAGATAGCGTTACGATTTTCAGTATCGATATCACTACTAAGAGTGACAATAGAATCGAACCATTGAATCATATTTTCATTTATCAAGTTATCAAATTCATCAGCACAATTCCAAGAGCAAACATGACAG
>Ga0136555_1000129_pt1 | contig 29675 bp, 37 predicted proteins | sample AntRauTorckE5432_FD_104927 | JGI IMG/M metagenome (GOLD analysis project Ga0136555, IMG submission 104927) | Saline lake microbial communities from Rauer Islands, Antarctica - Metagenome Torckler E5 #432 | ecosystem: Environmental > Aquatic > Non-marine Saline and Alkaline > Saline | place...
ACGACTACCCCTGTCAATTCGATTACTTCTTTATTTCCAGCCATACTTATATACAAGATCTTATTATACACACATCAAGGAGTAATAGCAAGAACTAACAATCATTTCTTCTTTTTGAATGGTCTTGATAGTTTACGACCGGATTTTTTAGCTTCTTTTTCTTTATCTTTTTCAGAAGGTCCATAGACGAAGTCAGGTGTTGAGTAGTCGTCGTAGGTGACCATGAGTGCACGAGACTCTAGTTGGCGTAGAGTTTCTAATGCTACAGCTACCAAAATCAAGACACTTGTTCCTCCAATTGCGATGTTCGTACTTAAAAAGTATTGACCAATAATTGGTCCGAGCGCAATAAATGCGAGAGAGAAAGAGCCAAATAGGGTCAAACGGTTAACGACAGCTCGTAAGTACTTTTCTGTCGCGCTTCCACTACGTATGCCTTCTATGAATCCACCTTGTTTCTGGAGGTTCTCCGCTATTTCTTTAGCATTGAAGGTGATACTTGTGTAGAAGTAAGTAAACAAAACTATAAGGACAAAGTAGACAATAGGGTAAATGTAGGGAGTCCATCCACCTTGCTGAAATGTTTGTGATGTCGGTGTAATGAACCATTCCGACAAATCAGAACCAAGCTCTCTAAGCCTTTGACTCGAGTTATTGACAAGCAGTTGCCCAACAAAGCTAGGCACACTCAAGAACGCCACCGCAAAGATGATAGGAATCACACCTGCCGTAATAAGCTTCACTGGCAACTTGGTAGTCACACCTCCGTAGGTACGGTTACCCTGTACGCGTTTAGCATAATTTATAGTAAGGTTGCGCGCTGCCTCGTTGAGCTTAACAACAGCCCATGTAGTTGCAACAACTGCAGCTAAGATAATAAAGGCAATGATAATGGATTCTGCTTCATAGTTAATCGTTCGGCCAAATATTGTCACTGATGAGGCGCCAGTAAATACGCTTGTACCAATTGAAGCGATTGTTGAAGGTAAAGTGGACACAATACCCGCCGTAATTAGTAAGCTAATACCGTTACCAACACCTTGTTCGGTTATAAGCTCACCAAGCCACATAACGAGCATTGCTCCTCCTACAAGAGCGGACAACATCAATATCCAAGTGCCGGCCGTTGCGTTCGCAAGAATATCTACACCTGATACAGCCTGAGCTTGCTGTCTGACAAGAAACAGTGCACCTATTGATTGAATAATCGCTAGAGGGAATGTCAATATTCTTGTAATCTGATTGATCTTTTTACGTCCATACTCACCTTCTTTGTTGAGCGTCTCGAGTTTTGGTATCGCTTGAGTCAAGAGCTGCATAATAATGCTAGCGTTAATATATGGCCCTAGTCCGATCAACATAATAGAAAAGTTTGCTAGTGCTCCACCTGAAAGTACATCAAGCACACCGAGGAGTTGCGTGTCTTGTGTCGCTGTGAATAACGTGTTTAATAGATCCTTCAGCGTCGATGGATCGGCAAGAGGGATGGGAATCTGAGCAAGAACCCTAAAAACAAACAATATACCCAACACTCCAAACACACGCTTACGCATGTCTTCATGTTTTAAGCTTTTCCAGATTATCTTCCAATTCATTTTATGTCTGCCTTTGTATACTGCACATGAATCACTTTCTTTTGCATTGAGTACATCTTTGTTCGGCTTTACACATTTAAGTGTGTGTTTCGATAATTATGTTACTTTCGCAATAAAATTACTGTGTTCATGAGGCGTATTAATCCTCGATAATTTTAATATTAAACTACTTGCTATAGATTATAGCAGTTTAGCTTGTGATTATTCGTTGTTATTTTTCTAAAAGATAAATTTAAGACCAAATAAAGACAAAAACCACATTTTATTTAAAATGTGGTGTATTGCTGAAAACAGAATTGCTTAGGATTCGTCTACAACTTTGCCTGCTGCTTTAAGTCTTGGTACTTTTGTGAATGAACCACCAGCTTTAGAGATAGTTTCGATAGCTTTTTCGCTTGCACCTTGCAGAGAAACCTTAACTTTAGACGTCAAGTCTCCACGAACAACGACACGGGCTATGTCAGAAGGATCGCTTAAAATTTTTGCCTCGTAGAGTGTCACATTGTCGACAGTGCCGCTAAATTGACTCAACTGCCCGGTAGTGATTGTCGTCGGCTTATCCCAGAAAGGTGTAAAACCGCGTAGTTTAGGAATGCGCTTATAGAGTGGATTTTGTCCACCTTCGAAACCTGGTTTGCGACTAGAACCTGCACGAGCTTTTTGCCCTTTAGTTCCTCGTCCTGCTGTTTTACCTTGACCGGCTGCTATACCGCGGCCGACGCGATTTGCACTGCGGGTTTTAGTTGTTTTAAGTTCGTTAAATTTCATGATTAAGCCTCCGTAGCCTTTTCACTTTTTTTCTCTTTTGCTGTGGTAGCAACTTTTTTAGCTTGTTTTTTTGAAGCTACCTTTTCCTTTGGCTGTAAATGCCATTGTGATCGTGGCTTAATTTGGTTAAGTGCTTCTAAAGTTGCCTTTGTTAGGTTGATCTTATTACTTGAACCGAGCGACTTAGACAAAACATCTTTCACACCGGCTACTTCAAGAACTATACGTACAACACCGCCGGCAATCAAACCTGTACCAGGTGCAGCAGGTTTCAGTAGGATCTTTGCTCCAGCTACCTTAGCAGTTTGTTCGTGTGGCAGTGTCCCGTTTTCGACTGGTGCTTGCATCATTTTTTTCTTTGCGACTTCTGTTGCCTTAGCGACAGCTGAGGTAACATCTGCTCCCTTTGCGGTTCCAGCACCGATTTTACCCTTACGATCTCCGACCACTACTAAAGCACGGAATCTAAACCTTCTACCGCCCTTTACTACTCTCGCAACGCGGTCAATGTGGACAACTCGCTCATCGAATTGCTTCTCTTCTCTTGGAGCTCTTTCTCGTCTGTCTTTTCTATTGTTTTCAGCCATAATTAAAAATCCAATCCTTCTGTTCGAGCTGCTTCAGCAAGTGCTTGTATGCGTCCGTGATATTGTTTATCACCCCTGTCAAAAACGACTTGTGAAATCTTATTAGCTTTTGCTTTTTTAGCAATTTCTTTTCCTATAATCGCTGCTTTTTCAGTCAATGTTCCAGTCGCTTTTGATCCGGAAGTTGTTGCTGCACACAAAGTTTTAGAATCATCATCATTGATAATCTGTGCACTCACATGCATATTGGATATGTTGACGCTCAGACGTGGACGAGTAGACGTACCATGAAGCGTCGAACGAGTGCGATTGGCACGTTGTATTGCGTTAGCAACTTTTCTTGATTGTTCGCTCATAGTTTACTCCTTACCTGACTTTCCACTCTTACGTAGAACACGCTCGTTGGAATATTTAATACCTTTGCCCTTATATGGCTCAGGCTTTTTGAATGCACGAATTTCTGCAGCAGTTTGACCAACAAGCTGCTTGCTAATACCACTAATTGTAATGTTTAGTCCTTCGACTTTGGCTTGAATACCTTCTGGCAATTTATATACAATTTCATGTGAGAATCCAAGACTCATTTTGAGATCTGTTCCGGCTAATGCAGCACGAAAACCTACTCCATTAATTTCTAGTTTTTTCTCAAAACCTTGTGTCACACCAACAACCATGTTGTTTACCAATGTACGCATGAGACCATGCCTGGCTTTTGGCCCACGCTCATCGTTAGCGCGAGTGACTATAATATTGTCATCTTCTTGTGAGACGGTCACGCCGTCCATAGTGAATTGTGATAATTCGCCTTTTGGTCCCTTGACCGTAATAGCAGCATCATCGACAGTGATTGTCACACCAGCTGGGATAGCTATTGGCTGTTTTCCTATTCGACTCATTTTAGTTATGTTCCTTCAATTATTTCTTAATACACCTGGCAGAGAACTTCTCCACCAAGTTTCTGTTCTTTTGCATTGTCACCAGTCATCACTCCTTGAGAAGTAGACATAATAACCAATCCGCGACCTTGTTTGACTCGTGGAATGTCTTTCACCTTTGCATATACGCGGCGTCCAGGCTTACTGATACGTTCAATCTTATTGATAAGTGTTTCAATTGGAAATGAAAGTGTCATTTCTTTACGGAAACCATCTTTTTTGACTGAAATATCACTAAGGTAGCCGTTATCTTTTAGTATTTTTGCGACTGATTCTTTGACACTACTGTGAGGAAGAGAGACTTCTGTCTTCTGCACAGCTTGAGCGTTGCGTATACGTGTCAGCATATCTGCAATTGGGTCTGTTGATGTCATACTCATGCTATTTACCAGCTCGCTTTCGTCACACCAGGAATTTCACCCTTACTTGCATGTTCGCGGAAAGATAATCTACTGAGTCCAAACTGACGCATGTATGCACGTGGTCGTCCGGTTTCAGCACATCGGTTCTTTTTGCGTGTTGGTGATGAGTTTTTGGGCAACAAATGTAATCCGTCAAGATCACCTGCTGCTTTTAGCTCTGCACGCTTTGCGGCGTACTTAGCAATCATCATATCTCGTTTCTTGTCTCGTGCGATATTTGATTTTCTTGCCATGTCTATTTCCCTTCTTTCATGAACGGCATACCGAATTTCTCTAGAAGAGCTTTCGCGTGTGCTGGTTCTTTAGCGTCAATAACAAAGTTAACTTGTAAACCGTGCGCTGTACTTGTTTCTTCAAATGATAGCTCAGGAAATACGCTCTGGTCTGTAAAACCAATACTGAAATTACCTTGGTTATCAAATGATTTGTTTGAAACACCGTGAAAATCACGCAAACGAGGCATTACAATATTTACTACTCTATCCATGAATTCGTACATGCGATCGCCTCGTAATGTCACCATGGTGCCGACTTTGTTACCTTCGCGTAATTTAAATGTCGCGATTGATAGTCTTGCAATAGTTGGTACTGGCTTTTGACCAGTAATCTTGGTGATAGTATTGTTAGCAATCTCAATCAATTTTTTGTCATCTTTTGCTTTACCAAGACCAACGTTAACTGACACTTTGCAAAGTTTTGGCACTTCGTTGATGTTCAATTTCAGCTCTTTCGCAAGCTCTCCGGCGAAAGTGTCATTGTATTGCTGTTTTAATCGAGCCATAGTTGGTGTCTTTTCAGATTTCTTGACAGGTTTTTTAGCTGTTTTAGCAGCAGTTTTAGTATCAGCCATTATTTCACTTCCTTTCCAGATCGCTTATATACGCGAACTTTATCACCATTTTTATCAAATTTGTATCCAATGCGAGTCGGCTTCTTGTCTGCTGGATCGATGAGCGCCACTTTAGATACCCAGATTGGTTTTGTTATTTCTACTATTCCACCTTGTGGCTTGGCCTGTGTCGGCTTCATAGCTTTCTTCACGACGTTGATTCCTTCAACTGTCACTTTGTTTTCTTTAGGATGTGTTGCAGTGATCTTTCCAGTCTGGCCTTTGTATTTGCCAGTTGTCACAACAACGACATCGTCTTTTTTGAGGCGAATCTTGAAAACTGTCGTTTGTTCGTTTTGTTGTTTATTGGTCATAGTTATAGTACCTCCGGTGCTTGAGAAACGATCTTTGCGTAACCAAGGTCGCGCAATTCGCGTGGTACTGGTCCAAAAATTCTTGTTCCTTTAGGCTGTTTATCATCGCCTATGATCACTGCTGCATTATCGTCAAACTTAATAGTCGAACCATCTTTGCGGCGTATCATGTCTTTGCTTCTGACAACGACTGCTCGCACGACTGTCTTCTTTTTGACTGTGCCGTTAGCTGAAGCTTGTTTTACTGTAGCGGTAATAATATCACCTACTCTTGCATAGCGTTTTCGAGTCCCACCAAGTACGCGAATACAAAGAATTTCTTTAGCTCCACTGTTGTCGCAGACATTTAGTCGTGATTCTTGTTGTATCATGACACTACCTCTTCTGAATCAGCTACTTTAGCTTTCGCTTCTTCGGCTTTTTTCTCTTGGATAACTGCCTCTGATCCAGCATCCTTAGCTGTTATTTTATCGACTGTTAAGTCAGCAGCGATATCAGCTGTCTGCAAGACCTTAACGAGTGTCAGTGATTTACGCTTTGAGATTGGTCGAGTTGATGCAACTTCAACTTTGTCTCCAATGCGCGCCTCATTTTTTTCATCATGAGCGATGTATTTTGTTGATCTTGAGTACTGCTTTTTATACAGTGGGTGGGTTTTACGGACAGTGACTGACAGCACGATAGTCTTATCGGCTTTGTCAGATACAACTGTACCTACGATAGTTCGTGCCATCTTATGCATTCTCCTTACTTAATTGTTCACTTAGCACCGTTAGCATGCGGGCTAAGTCTCTTCGTTTTTGACGCAATACACGTGTGTTTTGCATTTCACCCATGTGTATACGTCGGCGCATCTCTGCAATTTCTGTTCGCGCTTCAGTCGTCTTCGTGACGAGGTCTGCTGTAGACATTTTCTTGATTTCTTCCATTTTCAACATTATTGTGCATCTCCTCTGCGAATGAAACGAGTCTTAACAGGTAATTTATGTGCTGCTAATCTCATTGCTTCACGTGCTAATTCTTCTGATACACCAGCTATTTCAAACATAACTGTTCCTGTTTGAACTTTTGCTGCAAAATATTCAGGGTTTCCTTTACCACTACCCATTTTTACATCCTGAGGTTTTTTGGTAACAGGTGTGTGTGGGAATATTCTGATCCAGATTTGTCCACCACGCTTAATGTAGCGAGTCATTGCTTGACGTGCTGCTTCTATTTGACGTGAGGTAATTCTTTCATTTGTTAAAGATTGTAGTCCAAAATCACCATGAGCTATGTAGTTGCAGCTTGTTGCAACGCCCTTGTTTTTTCCTTTACGGACTTTACGAAATTTAGTTCGGTTTGGTACTAACATTTATTTAGCCTCCCCTTTATATATCCACACCTTGACACCAATAACACCAGCTGGAGTTCTTGCACCAGCGTGGGCATAGTCAATATCTGCACGAATAGTGTGAAGTGGAACTGATCCTTGTACTTCTTTTTCTGTACGTGACATTTCTGCACCATTCAGACGACCAGCTACTTCAATTCGGATACCTTTTGCACCAGTTCTCATAGTTGCAGCTGAAGCCTGCTTGATTGCACGGCGGAAAGCGATACGACGCTCCAAACTGTTAGCGATATTTTCAGCAACTAGTTTTGCAAACATTTCTGGCTTTTTGATTTCTTCTATATTAATACGCACTGGAGTGTCGTAAATTTTTTCAGCTTCTGCTTTAAGTTCATTGACACCCGATCCACCACGACCGATAACAACTCCGGCTTTACCAGTTTGGATAGTGATTGTCACCTGATTTGGTGAACGTTCTATTTCAACCAAGTTAATCGCTGCGCGAGAACCTGTTTTTTGATCTATTAGTTTTCTGACTCGCAAGTCATCTGTGAGCTTAGCAGCAAAGTCGCGCTTGCTAGCAAACCACTTACTGCGCCAGTTCTTGTTGACCTGGAGTCGCATGCTAATAGGATTTACTTTTTGTCCCATTATTTGCTCTCCTTTGTAGCTGCTTTATTAGCAGCTGGCTTCTTTTTAGCAGAAGCCTTAGCTGTTGCTGACTTCGGTTCTGAAACTGAAGCAGCTTTTGATGCTGTTGTAACAGCAGCGTTTTTCTTCTGGCGTTCGTCGCCGGTAACAATAACACGAATATGTGATGTTTTGCGCTGGAATGGCAATGCGCGGCCATGTGCAGCAGGTCGGAATCGTTTGATTCTTGGTCCAGCCGTGACGGTAATTTCTGTAATGCGCAGAGTATCTGGCTTCAAATTATGGTTGTGCTCTGCATTTGCTTTTGCACTTGCAATAGCTTTACTTACAGCAACTGCTGAGCGTCTTGGCGTGTGAGATAAAATCACTAACGCATCTGCGACTGTACGATTACGGACAAGTGCAGCAACTTCAGATACTTTACGTGGGCTGTGTGACACGCCTTTAGCTAATGACTTCACCATGTTGGTTTCGCTTGTCGGCTTCTTGAGCGCTTTGTTGGTTGATTGACTCATAATTACTTAGCCATCTTTCCACCATGGCGACGGAACTTACGAGTTGGTGAGAATTCACCTAGCTTGTGACCAACCATGTTTTCTGTCACAAAAACCGGTACATGGACTTTGCCGTTATGGACAGCTATTGTGCGTCCGACAAATTCCGGAGGAATTGTACAGGCACGTGCCCATGTTTTGATGATTGTTCGGTCTTCTTTACCCAAAGCTGCCACTTTCTTGGCAAGCTTCGGATCGATAAATGGACCTTTCTTGAGAGATCTAGACATATTATTTTCCTACTTTCTCTTTGCCTCGTGGCGGCTGCGCACGATGAACTTATTACTTACTTTTGTACGACTTCGAGTCTTATACCCAAGTGTTTTCTGACCCCAAGGTGTGCGTGGAGCAGCACCATGGTTTACACCACCACCGATACCATGACGACCACCGTCACCACCACCGTGTGGGTGATCTGCAGCGTTCATGACAACACCACGAACACTTGGTCGAACGCCCATTTTGCGTTTTCGTCCAGCTTTTCCGTACTTAACGTTCTGGTGTTGTTCGTTTCCGATGCTTCCCATAGAAGCCATGCAATTTGAGTGGACACGGCGAACTTCACCAGACGGCATACGTACCTGGCAGAACTCATCTTCTTTGGCAACAAGTTGTGCACGGTTTCCAGCAGATCGTACTGACTGTGCTCCGCGTCCAGCTTTCAATTCAATTGCATGAATAACAGAACCTGAAGGAATGTTCTTTAACGGTAGTCGGTTTCCGACACTAATTGGTGCTTCAGCTCCGACTTCTATTTTCTTTCCTTGCTTCAGTCCGTTCGCTGCAATGATGTAGTGGAATACTCCTTCTTGGTCTTTGATACGCGCAATGTTTGCGCTACGGCCTGGATCGTATTCTATTTCTTCTACTGTTGCGACCGTGCCAACAGGTAGGTTGAAGTTGATGTTGCGAATGTGACGCTTAACTCCACCACCTTTGTGACGAGTCGTGATGCGGCCTTTATTGTTACGTCCTGCGGTAATTTTCTTAGTAACAAGTAGGCTCTTCAGTGGCTTGTCGGTCGTGATATCAGAGAAATCACGAGTTGTCATGCCTCTTTGACCAGGAGTTGTTGGTTTCATTTTTCTAATAGCCATTATTTATCTCCCTTCTTTTCTTTCTTCGCTTCTTTTTTAGCCTTCTTTTCGGCAGCCTTGGTCACTACTTCTTGTGTTTTCTCGGCTTTCTCTTCTTGCTCTTCGACTGCTGCAAATATAGGAATCTGATCACCTTCTTTAAGTGTGACATAAGCTTTTTTCACATCTGATCGGCGACCGTTTTCATACCGTCGTTTTCGGTACATTCGTTTTGCTTTACCTTTAACAGTCACCGTACGAACTGATTCGACAGTGACGTCATATGTTGTTGCGACGGTGTCAGCAATTTCGTGTTTATTAAGATCAGTATCCACGTCAAACACGTAAACACCTGTTTGGCTCATCGCGTAAGTCTTTTCAGACATGCGTGGCTTTAATGTCATAAGTTTACTCATTATTTAGACTCCTTAGCAGCTTTTTTAGGTGCAGTAGTCGTTTTCGCTACTGGAGCTTTTTCGTTAGTTTCTTTACCTAACCACGCGTGCACTGAATCAAGTGCTTTTGTCGTTATGATAACTAGATCAGCATTCATGACGGAGTAGACATTCAAGTAAGAAGCTTGCACAAGTTCGACTTTTTGCAAGTTAGCAACTGCTCTGATAAGTTCTGGTGTTTTGTTCTCTACAGCAATAACAGTACGACGAGTTGCACCAAGTTTTTTAAGTAAGTCAGTTGCTGTCTTCGTTTTGCCACCTTTAATAACAAAATCTTCAACAACAACTACTTTATCAGCATTTGCTTTAAGCGTTAATGCTTGTCGGATTGCTGTTCGTTTAGCATTAGTTGGTAATTTCTTGGTATAGTTTTCGATACCTAGTGGCCCAAAAGTAATACCTCCACCACGCCAGATAGGGACACGGATAGATCCAAAACGTGCTCGTCCTGTACCCTTTTGCTTCCATGGCTTTTTACCACCACCACTTACTTCACCGCGACGGAGAGTTTTTGAATGGTTCTCGCGTCCGTTAGCAACATATGCTTGGTAGGCTTGTTTGATAAGTTCATGGTTCTTCGGTTCGACACCAAAGACAGTTTGATCTAACTTAGCAGCGGTTGTAGCTTTTGAGCCAGATTTTGTATAAGTTGGCACGCTCATTATTTGCCTCCTTTGATAGCTGATTTAACAAGAACAATACTCTTGCGTGGGCCAGGAACAGCACCTGTCACAGCGATAATTCCTTTATCGGCATCGACAACAGCAATTTTAAGATTCTTTACGGTTACTTGGTCTGCACCAGAACGTCCGGCCATCTTCTTACCTTTGAAGATTTTCTGTGGGTACATAGAACCGATTGATCCTGGTTGCCGAGTGTTTCCTTTGCCACCGTGTGTTTTGCGCTGTCTGTGGAAGTTGTGGCGCTTAATGGTAGAGGTGAATCCTTTACCTTTGCTTGTGCCAGTGACGTTGACAACGTCTCCAATTGAAAAGACCTCTGCTGTAAGTATGCTACCTACTGAGAGATCTTCTGTTAGTTCTATTGCTTCTGTGCGAAATTCACGGACAATCTTTGGTGTTACCTTGGACGCTTTAAAGTGATTTTCTTGTGGCTTATTAACCCGCTTAGCCGTCTCAAAGCCGACTTGAACAGCTTGATAGCCGTCTGTGTCTTGGTCTTTGATCTGCGTGATAACGCAAGGACTAGCGGAAAGCAAAGTCACAGGAGTAACGGTACCGTCTTCTGCGATGGTACTAGTCATTCCTAGTTTTCTCGTGATGAGTGCTTTCATAGTGTTGTCATAGGGAGTACTCCCTAAAACCTTTCTTTTATTATTTATTCGTACATTTTCGCGGGTTATTAATATGAGTCTATCCAGTGAATAGCCTTAGCTTCTAGGATTCTGACATAAAAACACTTGATGAGAAGCAGTTTCCGTATCTGTTAGCGTGGTTGCTAACGACATAGACTGACTAATTCATCAAGTTTTAATGCGATTAGCTACTACAGTAACACGAAACTGTAACACTAGTCAACATGTAGACTATTCTACAATGAACTTTATAGGTTAATGACAAGCCCAAGAGGAAGCCAGAAGGCGACGAATGTTGCGATCAATAGAACAGCATACTCTATTTTGCGGTCAATTTGGAAGTGTTCGTGTGAGGCAAAAACGAGACCAAGAATAAGCCCGACTGGAATTGGTATCTGCCATTCAGGAAAGTTTTCAATATATATCCACTGTGATCCAAGGATAAGAAATATCACTAGTTTTAAGAAAAAAGTAGAATCCGGTTCATTATTCTTTAATGATTTCGTCTTTTTTCTATTGATTGATTTTTTCTTGGTTGCAGATTTTTTAGTAACTGTAGGTTTTCTTTTTGTAGCCATTAGCACTATCCTATCATGAATATAAAAAGAGAGCTACATCTCTGCAGCTCTCATTTGTTGCAGACTAGTAACGATTACATCTTGATTTCAGCGTCACAACCGGCTGGCAATGATAGATTCATAAGACTATCAATTGTTTTTGGCGTTGGCTCTAGTACGTCGATTAAACGCTTGTGTACACGCATTTCGAACTGTTCACGGCCTTTTTTGAACACGTGTGGGCTTTTGACGACTGTATAGGTCGTTTTACGTGTTGGTAGTGGGATTGGACCTGCAATTTTAGCGCCTGTACGCAAAGCTGTATCAACAATCTGTTTTGCAGATTGATCGATTACTTTGTGATCGTAGGCCTTGAGGCGAATACGAATTCGTTGTTTTTGGTCTTTTTTAGCTGGTTCAGCTGCTTTTTTAGCAGCTGGCTTTGTTGATTTGGTTGAAGGCTTTTTTGCTTCTGCCATAGTATGAACTCCTTTTAGTCGTTCAAGATTGAGATTTGATATTGAGGTTGAAGTAGCTAATACTTCAGTCTCAGTCTCATTCTCATTTCTCAGTCTCATTATGTAGTATGTAACATTGCTATTAAATCTTGTGCGATTAACAGAAACTTTTAGTCATACACGATTTATATATACTACAAGTATACAACAACTATTGCTAAACTAAAAGAGACTCGCCTAAGCGAGTCCCTTTCGTACTATACAAATATACTATTTAGTAATTTTTGTAACAACACCTGCACCTACGGTACGGCCACCTTCACGGATAGCAAATCGTAGACCCTGATCCATAGCGATCGGAGCAAGCAATTTGACCTTGAAAGTGATTGTGTCACCAGGCATGACCATTTCTTTGTCAGCTGGAAGTTCAACTTCACCAGTTACATCCGTTGTACGGAAGTAAAACTGTGGCTTGTATCCCTTAAAGAATGGTGTGTGTCGTCCACCTTCTTCTTTTGTCAAAATATAGACTTCTGCGTCAAATTCTGTGTGTGGTTTTACAGATCCTGGCTTAGCCAAAACTTGTCCACGTTCGATGTCGTCTCGTTCAATACCACGCAGCAAGATACCTGCGTTGTCACCTGATTGACCTTGGTCAAGGTTCTTCTTGAAGGCTTCAATTCCAGTAACAACTGATTTACGAGTATCCCGGATACCAACGATTTCTACTTCGTCGTTGATTTTTACAATTCCTGTTTCGATACGTCCTGTAGCAACTGTTCCGCGTCCCTTAATAGAGAAAACGTCTTCAATTGGCATCAAGAAATCCTTGTCGAGCTCACGCTTAGGCTCTTCGATGTATGTATCCATAGCAGAAACGAGTTCCATTACGGCGTCCATGTACTTTTCATCGTCGTCCATAGCTTTAAGGGCAGAACCCTTGATGATTGGAGCGTTGTCGCCATCGTAATCGTACTTACTTAGTAGTTCACGAACGTCCATTTCAACTAGTTCGACTAGTTCTTCATCTGCCATATCCATTTTGTTCAAAAATACGACGATTTTAGGAACACCAACTTGGCGAGCCAATAGAACGTGTTCACGAGTCTGAGGCATCGGGCCATCAGCTGCTGAAACAACCAATACAGCGCCATCAATCTGAGCTGCACCAGTAATCATGTTCTTTACGTAATCTGCGTGACCTGGCATGTCAACGTGTGCATAGTGACGAGCTTCTGATTCGTATTCTTGGTGAGAAGTAGCAATCGTGATACCACGAGCTTTTTCTTCTGGAGCTTTGTCGATTTCATCGTAGTTAACTTGTTTGTTGACGTCTGATGGAAGTCGCTTTGCTAAAACGTAAGTGATAGCTGCTGTTAGTGTTGTTTTACCATGGTCAACGTGTCCCATTGTTCCAACGTTAACGTGTGGCTTTGTGCGGTCAAAATTTCCGGCCATTAATGTCTCCTTTAAGAGATTAGTTTATTTAAGGGTGCTTTAGTTTGTTATTCCAAAGCTATGAATTTGTACGTAGCTGGACTGCATATTTAGATTGCTATCAGGTTGCTTGTAAGTGGATGTAGATTGGTATTTGTCTGACCGAAGCATAACCGTAGTTATGGTGAGGGAAGAAAATTCCGATATACATTTGCTTCCGAGTGATCTGAAGTGATGTAAATGTGTAGTGTAGCTACTAATCGTGATCCATATTTACTGGTCATACCAATAAAAGCCCTCACACGAGTTACAAACTTTATTATAGCAGTTAACTACAGCCAGTATCAAGTAGAACTAGTGTCAATAATATTGAGATGGTCTGGTCTATCCATAGCGTTTTGGAATTTAAAATCAGTAGGCTTTCTCCAATTATCAGACCTGTGAGGTGATACAGTGTTCGATCTCCCAGGAGCATATGTCTGAGTTAATGGCACATTTCCTATGTACTCGAAAACTCTCAGGCCTTCATACGGAACCGCAAAATCAACTGATCTTGTTACTTCATCACCATCAAACACATAACCAAACCCATTTATGTCAGGGTCATACAATCGAGGATCGTGCAAGATTAAGCAATCATCTCCAATCAAGTCTGTGATTTCTTCGATACCTTCGCAGAGCATAGATGTTTTACCTGGAATTATAACTTCGTGATCGGCAAGACTTAAGAGTTCAAATGTCCACGAGAGGTCTCTTGGGCTACCCTGAGTTATTGAGACTGCTCTCGATACGCCTTCAAATGCTATACATGATAACGCCTCTATACGAGTCTCGTAAGAATGCATAGGCTCTACCTCATACGCAACACCGTCTAGTCTTCCGTCGGCTATAAGTGAAAGAAGAGTAGATGGCTTATTATCTGCATCTACTCGTTCTTGACTCACTTTTTTTATACCTATTTAGCGTTTTTGGCGATGATTGCTTCTGCGACGTGGTTAGGTACGTCAGCGTAGTGATCTAGCTCCATAGATGAGCTTGCACGACCTTGCGTCATTGAACGGAGGTTGGTTGTATAGCCAAACATTTCACCCAATGGTACGAATGCAGTGATCTCTTTGACTCCTGCGGCCAGGTCTTCCATAGATTCAATTCGTCCACGCTTCGAGTTCAAGTCACCAATTGTGTCACCCATAAACTCTTCAGGAGTTACAACAACTACTTTCATGACTGGCTCCAGTATGACTGGACTAGCAGCTTTGACACCTGCTTGTAGCGCCATAGATCCGGCAACTTTAAATGCCATTTCGTTGGAGTCAACATCATGGTACGAACCATCGTATAGTTCCGCTTTAATGTCTACAACTGGATAGCCAGCTAAGACACCATTATTCATCGCTTCTTCAATACCCTGCTGTACAGGCTTGATGTATTCCTGAGGAATTGAACCACCCTTGATAGAGTTAATGAATTCAAATCCTTCACCAACAGTATTCTGAGATAGTCGCAACCAAACGTCACCGTATTGCCCACGTCCACCAGATTGTTTGATGAATTTTCCTTGAATTTCAACTGCATCTTTACGGATTGTTTCACGGTAAGCTACTTGCGGCTCACCAATGTTAGCTTCAACGCTAAATTCACGCTTCATGCGGTCAACAAGGATTTCAAGATGTAGCTCACCCATACCATTTAAAATGGTCTGGCCTGTGTCATGATCGACACGGACACGGAAAGTTGGATCTTCTTCAGCCAATCGTTGTAAAGCGATAGACATTTTTTCTTGATCGGCCTTCGTGTTTGGTTCGATAGCAATCGATACAGGAGGATCTGGGAAATCGATGCTTTCTAGTACGATTGGATCGGCCAAATCAGATAGTGTGTGTCCTGTTGTTGTTGCTTTCAAACCTACGACAGCTGCGATATCTCCAGCAAATACTTGATCAACCTCTTCACGCTTGTCGGCTTGCATACGGACAAGTCGTCCAATGCGCTCTTTGACTCCTGTTGATGAGTTCATGACGTATGAACCAGCTTTTATTATTCCTGAGTACACACGGAAATAGGCAAGCTTACCGACGAATGGGTCAGTAGTTATTTTGAACGCCAACCCTGACATAGACTCTGATTCGGTTGGTTTACGTTCTATTTCATCACCAGTTTTCGGGTGAGTACCCCAGGTAGATCCACGGTCTTCAGGAGATGGTAGCATTTCGTTCATAAGATCTAAGACCTTTTCAACGATTACTCCACGTCCATCACCACCGGTAACTGGGAAGAAAGTTCCTGACAATGTTGCGCTACGTACAGCGTGACGGACTTCGTCTTCTGACAGTCCTTCTTCTCCAACTTCTAGATACTTTTCTAGGTATACTTCATCTTCTGCGACAGCGTTTTCGATAAGCAAGCTACGGTAGCGATCTGCTTTTTCTTTCATGTCTGCAGGAATTTCTCCAACAACAAGTTCTTTATCGGTAAAATCTTTGTAGGTATATGACTTCATAGAAATAAGATCGACAATGCCGTTGATTTCTTTTTCAAAACCGATAGGCAAGTGAATTGGGAAAGCAGCTTTGGTGAGGCGTTTGTGAATAGTATCGAGTGAATTATAGAAATCGCCACCAGTTTGGTTGATTTTGTTAATGAAACAGACACGAGGGACTTTGTACTTGTCAGCTTGGCGCCAAACAGTTTCAGACTGTGATTCTACACCCATTTTACCGTCAAACACCACTACAGCACCATCTAGTACACGCAGTGAACGTTCTACTTCAACAGTAAAGTCAATGTGACCTGGTGTATCAATGATATTGATTTGGTGATCTTTCCAGTAACAAGTGACTGCAGCGGAAACAATAGTGATACCACGTTCGCGTTCCTGAGCCATCCAGTCAGTGGTTGTTTCACCGTCATGGACTGCACCAATTTTGTGGCTTAATCCTGTACGGTACAAAATACCTTCAGTTGTTGTTGTTTTACCGGCATCAATATGCGCGATAATTCCAACGTTTCTAATTTTTCCTATTTCGTATTTCTTCTTTGCTGCCATATATCCTTCTTTTCTTAAAAATCAGCTATTCTTTGTTCGATACTAGATTTAACCGTTTTAATTGTGTTTACATTTGGACAACCATCCACGTTTATACAGTCGCAAATTTGACTTTGTGAATAAGTATTTTCGTGTGCCGCCGTATAAGATACGTTTACATCAGCTGCGGTTTTTCCGTTAATTACGGATACTGTGCTAATCATCAGCTCAGTAGTGCCTTTTTCAGTGGCTATCAATGGAATAGTTGAGATGTCTATTCCCGCTAGTGTTACAAGACCCCCTTTTGGAGAATGAATCACTTCTCTAGCAGAGCATTCTTCGCCCCCCAGGACAATTCTTGTAGAAGCGGAATACTCACTCATTATGTTAAATTAACGTGCGAAGTGAGCGAACGCTCGGTTAGATTCTGCCATCTTATGGACATCTTCTTTTTTCTTGAATGATGTACCGGTTAGGTTATAAGCATCGACAAGCTCATTTGCAATTCTCTTGCTCATTGGCATACCTTTTTTAGATCGGCAAGCTGCAACAAACCACATGATAGTCAAGTGTTTCTGACGTTGGCCTTTTACTTCAAAAGGTATCTGGTAGTTAGCACCACCAACACGCCTAGAACGTGTTTCCATATGGGGAGTGACGTTTCTGATAGCTTTTTCGAACACTTCTAGTTCATTTTCATTTTTCAGCATACGAGCTGCTTCGGCAATTGCATCATATACAATGCGCTCTGCTAGCTGTTTTTTACCATGGCGCATGACACGGTTAATGAGTCGTTGCACCATTTCATTTTCATATTTTCGGTCTGGAAGCTTTGGTCGTACCAATGCTTTAGTAGTCTTACGTGGCATTACTTACTCGCTTTCTTGGTACCGTATTTGCTACGGCCTCTTTTGCGATCAGATACACCCTGAAGGTCTAATGCACCACGTACAATGTGATAACGAACACCAGGAAGATCAGGAACACGTCCACCGCGGATCAATACCACAGCGTGCTCTTGCAAGTTGTGACCTTCGCCGCCAATGTATGCCCATACTTCATAGCCGTTATTCAGACGAACACGTGCTACTTTACGAAGCGCAGAGTTTGGCTTCTTTGGAGTTTTGGTTGTTACCTTGACACAGACACCACGCTTTAACGGTGATGGCTTTTCATAATTTGTTGTATTGAGGTTGTTCACCACTTTGTGCAAAGCTGGAGATTTAGACTTCTCCTTCTTGCGCGTGCGTGGTTTACGCACCAATTGATTGATTGTCGGCATAATTTCCTTTCAGTTGAGATGTAGAGCTTCCGCCAAGATGGACCACTGATACCTTATGCCTAGTATCTAGCTAACGGCCCATGACTCAGAACTACTTTTAATAACTTGTATATTTTAACAGTTTCTTTCTGTTGTTGCAATCTGCTTCTGCCATACCGCATCATAACATTTTGCAGTATGGCAGTGTTCAGTGCACAGATCTAGCTACTTTTAAGCTTCTATACCAACGACGTCTTCAACCGCGCTTGGTGATGCTTCAACGACTGGCTCATCAGACTCAATCATCTCTTCAGGTTGATTCTGGATCGCTCCGGTACCAACAGGGATTAATCGTCCCAAGATAACATTTTCTTTAAGTCCAAATAGGTTGTCCACCTTACCGCTAGTTGCAGCAGCAATCAAAACGCGAGTCGTGTCTTGGAAAGATGCAGCAGAGAGGAATGACTCAGTCGCGAGTGACGCTTTGGTGATTCCAAGTAGTAGCTGGTTGTAGCGAACAAGCTCTTTACTAGAAGCTGCTAGCTTTTCGTTGGCTTCTAGCACAGTTTGTTTACTGACAATATCGCCAGTCACAAATTCGCTGTCACCTGGTTCTTCGATCTGAACACGGCTAAACATCTGGCGAACTATTACTTCTAAGTGCTTATCAGCAATGTTTTGTCCTTGTCCTGCGAAAATACGCAAAACTTCGTTCATTATGTAGCGCTGTGTTTTTTCAACACCACTTAAGCTCATTAATTCTTGCAAGTTGACAGAACCATTGGTCAATCTTTGTCCGATAACGACTGTATCGCCATCTTTTACGGACAATTGTTTGAACCCTGGAATTTCGTATTTTGCAGAACTCTGTACTCCTGGTGTAATGACGATCTTGTCTTTTGTTATTTCGACAGTTCCAGCAACAGGAGATGTTATTGGATCTGTTCCAGCTTCGTTGTTTGCGAGTAAATCACCAACCTGTACTGGGTTGCCGTCGGCAATCAACAAATTACGCTTACCAAGTTTGAGTGTTTCTATATCGCGATCAACAGGTGTGACTTGCACCATATAGTGGTCACCTTCTTCCCAAACGCTGACGTTTCCGGCAACCTCTGATAGGAATGCTTGACCTTTCGGCTGACGAGTTTCGAATAACTCTTCAACACGCGGAAGACCAGTGGTAATATCATCACCAGCTGCACCACCAGAGTGGAAGGTACGTAAGGTCAACTGAGTACCTGGCTCACCGATGGATTGTGCTGCAATAACACCGACTGGGTGGTAGAGACTGACAAGCTGACCAGTTGCAGGATCAAGTCCATAACTTTTCTGTGGAATACCTCGTACTGACGGCACTGAGAGAATGCTCATTATCTTGACATTATCAACTGCTTCATCTGCATCTATTGCATCAGCGATTTCTTTTGTAAATAATTCACCTTTTTTGATATGGCCTTTAACATCCATAGCTGAATATCGTCCAACTAATCTAGAGCCATAACTCACGCCAATTTCTTTTGATCCAATTCGATCAATCGCAAATCCTGGATCTTCAATTTCTTCATCAGTCGTAAAGACATCTTGTGATACGTCAACAAGACGACGAGTCAAGTAACCTGAATCGGCGGTCTTTAGCGCAGTATCGATCATACCTTTACGTGCACCACGTGTCGCCGTAAAGTACTCAAGCGGAGTAAATCCACCTATGTAGTTAGACTTTACTGGAAGCTCAATTGTTTTACCGGTCGCATCTGTGACTGGTCCAAGCATACCAACAGCAGTCATAACCTGACCGATGTTACCACGTGCACCAGATTTTACTGCTGTCGACATAGCGCCATCTTGCAAGGCGAATTGTGCGCCTAGTTCTGTCTGCATGTTCGCGTAAATTTCACGCCAGTTTTCGACAGTCAAGCGATATCGCTCGTCGTCGGTTATGAATCCTTCATCAAACTGCTTACTGATTTCTGCTGTTTTTTCTTCACCAACTTCAATAAGACCGACAACTTCTTTTGATTCAATGAAGTCGCCCATACCCATTGAAAGTCCAGATTTGGTTGCGTATTCAAAGCCGATTCTCTTCATTTCGTCAGCTATTTCTGCTGTATGTTCTTGTCCAAATTGTGCAAAAATTTCAGCTAACACAGAGTTGAGCTTCTTTTTTGTCATTTCTTCGTTTTGGAATGGGAAGTCTTCAGGGAAAATTTCATTAAATAGCAATCGTCCAAGTGTCGTTGTACGTAATTCACCTCTGAATGGCACGATGACTGGTGTTTGGTACTTAATTTTTCCGGCTTCTCCAGCAAGAATTGCTTCGTTAAGCGAAGAATATCGTACTGGTTCTTTGCTAGTTTCGCTTGGGCGGTCGTATGTTAAGTAGTAACAACCCATAACGATATCTTGTTCGATGTGAAGAATAGGCGAACCATCCGCTGGCTTCAACAAGTTCTTGTTAGCTGCCATGATGTCACGAGCTTCTGCTTGTGCTTTATCGGACAATGGAAGGTGCACAGCCATCTGGTCACCATCAAAGTCAGCATTGAAACCTTTACAAACCAGTGGGTGCAGCTGAATAGCCTTACCTTCTATGAGTTTTGGTTTGAAAGCTTGAATTGAAAGACGGTGTAGTGATGGAGCACGGTTAAGTAAGACATACTTACCCTGAATAACGAAGTCGAGTGCATCCCAAACGATTGTCTCGCCAAGTTCGATCATACGTGTTGCGGAACGAATGTTATGCGCAAGATCACGCTCTATCAAGTACCCAATAACGAATGGCTTAAATAGTTCTAATGCCATCATCTTCGGCAGTCCACATTCACTAATGTTTAGCTCTGGACCTGCGACAATTACTGAACGGCCAGAGTAGTCGACACGCTTACCAAGCAAGTTCTGACGGAAACGTCCTTGCTTACCTTTGAGCATGTCAGATAGTGACTTCAGTCTACGACGTTGGCCAGTTGAGGCAATTGCGCGTCCAGAACGAGTTGAATTGTTGTCAACTAATGCATCGACTGCTTCTTGCAGCATACGTTGTTCGTTTCGGCGAATAACTTCTGGAGCATTAAGATCCATTAGTTTCTTAAGTCTGTTATTACGGTTAATCACACGGCGGTACAAATCGTTAAGATCTGATGTCGCGAATCGACCACCTGTAAGTTGCACCATTGGACGGAGGTCCGGTGGAATCACTGGTAGGACGCTTAGACACATACTGGTTGGTTTGATGCCTGCACGTTGCATTGATTCAAGTAAACGTAGTCTCTTCATGAGCTTCTTGCGTCTTTGACCTTTTGCTTCTTCAACTTCATCTTGCAGACGAGCGATAAGCTCTTCAAGATCAACCATTTCTAGGAGGTCATTTAGTGCTGAACCACCCATACCAACGGTGATAATGTCTTCCATCTCTTCAGGAAGTTCTCGGAAATCAGTTTCTGAAAGTAAAGCCATTTTTTCTAGCTTTGTTATTTGATCTTTGTAAACTGAAAAGCTTTCTTCAACTTCTTCGATTTCTTTAGTTTGCATTTCTGCGAGCGCTTTGACATTTGCGCCCTCTTCCCCAGCTTCACCTTCGAATCGTGATTTGATGGCTTCTTTTGCTGCTGCAAATTCTGCTTCTTTGTCTGTGAGAAGTTTTGCTTTAGCGTCTGCGTCAACAGAAATGACAACGTAGCTTGCAAAGTACGCAATACGTTCCAAATTCTTTACAGTCATACCAAGTAGTAGGCCGATTGCAGATGGAGTCCCGCGCAAGAACCAAATGTGTGCAACTGGCGCAGCAAGCTGAATGTGAGCCATACGTTCGCGACGTACAATAGACTTGGTGACTAGTTCGCCCTTTTTATCGACAGCTGCTTCACGGCTTCTGACACCTTTAAATTTTGCATCGTGCGGATTGATGTCTTTAACTGGTCCAAATATGCGTTCACAGAACAGTCCATCTCTCTCAGGTTTCTGTGTTCGGTAGTTAATAGTTTCTGGTTTTGTTACTTCACCGTGACTCCAGTCTAGGATGTCAGTGGCACTTGCAACTGCTAAACGAACGCCGTCAAAATCTTCAATGTTGATGCTTGATGTGTATCGTCTCATTACGCTGCCTCCTCTTCGTTATCATCTGTTGCATTGGCTGCGACAGTTTCTTGCTCATTTTCAACTTCTTCTTCTGTAATGACATTTCCCTCGTTATCTGTTCCGACGACACTAAACTCACCTGCTTCTGCAGCATCTTCAGTTACATCGACATTTGAAATAGAGTCAGTTGGCACGTCTACACCGGGTGAATTATTTTCTTCTTCGGCAACACTTTTAGCTAACACTTCTTCAGCATCGAGAATTTCTACGTTATCGCCTTCTTTTTCTATGAGATCAACTTTCAGTCCAAGACCCTGCAATTCTTTTACGAGTACGTTAAATGACTCTGGAACTTTTGGTCCAACAATCTGTGTACCCTTGATGATCGATTCATAAGCTTTTGATCGTCCATAGACGTCATCAGACTTAATGGTCAACATCTCTTGCAAGGTATTTGCGGCGCCATAAGCTTCAAGAGCCCAGACTTCCATTTCTCCGAATCTCTGACCACCATTTTGAGCCTTACCACCAAGTGGTTGCTGTGTGACCATTGTGTATGGTCCAGTTGAACGAGCGTGAATCTTGTCAACAATCATGTGATTGAGCTTGATCATGTACATAGAGCCGACGGTTGTGCGTTCTGCGAACGGTTCACCGGTACGGCCATCAAACAACTGTTGCTTTCCGTCTTTTGGAAGTCCTGCTTCTTCAAGGAGCTCTTCAATCTTCGCTGTTGGTACACCATTAAACGATGGACTTGCTACTTTGAATCCAAGCGCATGAGCAGCCATTCCAAGGTGAGCTTCAAACAGCTGACCAATATTCATACGAGATGGGACACCGAGTGGGTTGAGTGCAATATCGATTGGGGTTCCGTCCGCAGTAAATGGCATATCTTCTTGTGGCAATACACGAGCGATAACACCCTTGTTACCGTGACGACCACCTAGTTTGTCACCAACTGCAATTTTACGCATTTGGGCAACAAATACCTGAATCTGCATAATGACACCAGCTTTGAGCTCGTTGCCATTAGCGCGTGAGAATACTTTTACTCCAACTACTTTTCCATGCTTACCATTACTCATTCTCTGAGAGGTATCACGAACTTCTTTAGCTTTTTCTCCGAATATCGCACGCAATAGTCGTTCTTCAGAACTAAGCTCCTGCTCGCCCTTTGGCGTAATTTTACCAACTAAGATATCTCCTGGATGTACTTCTGCACCAATTCGGACAATACCGTCTTCATCGAGGTGACGAAGTGCGTCTTCGGAGACGTTTGGAATGTCTCTAGTGACAATTTCTGGGCCTAATTTCGTTTCACGAACCTCAGTCATGTAGTCAACAATGTGAATTGAAGTCAGTGTGTCATCTTCTACAAGTCTTCTTGATACGACAATAGCATCTTCGAAGTTGTAGCCTTGCCATGGCATGAATGCAATGATCATGTTTTTACCAAGAGCTAGTTCACCGTGATCGATTGACATACCTTCGATTAATATATCGCCGGCTTTGACTTTGTCGCCTTTATTGACGATAACCTTTTGGTTAATGCTTGTTCCTTCGTTTGAGCGGAGGAAGTGTACTGGTTTGTAGGTAGCTTTACGCTTTTTGTAGCTAAGTACGACTTTGGTAGCGCTTGCTTCTAGTACTTCACCTGCTTCTTCAGCAACAATGACTTGTCCAGAGTTGCGAGCAACTTCGCCTTCCATACCTGTTCCAACATTTGGAGATTCGGGCTTGATGAGTGGCACTGCCTGGCGTTGTTGGTTACTACCCATCAAAGAACGATAGACATAGTTCTTTTCAATGAACGGAATAAGACCAGCGGAGCTACCGATAATTTGGCGATCTGCTGCATCCATGTGCGTGACGACACTTGTTTCAACTTCTGTTGCGACCAAGCTTTTACGCGCACTCACACGACTGTCTTTGAATGAGCCGTCAGCTGCTAGTTCTTCACCGGCACTAGCAATAACTGCATCTTTTTCATCTGCAGCGTCTAGATAGACAACTTCATCGGTTACTTTACCTTTTTTAACAACTCTGTACGGTGTTTCCATAAATCCGTACTCGTTGATACGAGAATACATCGCCATGTTCAATACTAAGCCAATGTTAGCGCCTTCAGGTGTTTCCACAGGACAAATACGGCCATAGTGCGTTGCATGTGCATCACGTACTTCAAATCCTGCACGTTCACGAGAAAGTCCACCAGGCCCCATAGAACTTAAACGACGCTTGTGCGCTAGTTCTGAGAGCGGATTAATCTGGTCCATGAATTGTGAAAGCTGAGAGCTTGCAAAGAATTCACGTACAGCAGCGACAATAGGACGGGCATTAATAAGCTGACCAGGAGTTACTGTTTCTATTTCACTCATCGACATGCGGTCTTTCGCATTTCGTTCCATGCGTAGTAGTCCAATGCGGAATTGTCGTTGCACAAGTTCACCAACTAATTTAATACGTCGGTTTGCAAGACTATCAATATCATCAGCTGGGTCTTGAGTGACATTCAAGCGGATTAGTTCTGAAATGATTGCTTTCAAGTCTTCGAGTCGCATGATGCGGTTTTCAGAGGTATTTTTTACGTCGAGATTCAGTCTCTTATTTATTTTATATCGTCCAACACGGCTAAAATCGAACCGTTTTGGGTTAAAGAACATGTTTTCGATCAATGAACGAGCGTTATCAACTGTCGCAAGATCTCCCGGACGTAAACGTCGGTAGACTTCGATCAATGATTCGTTAACACCTTTGGCTGGATCCTTCTCAAGAGTTGCTGTGATGTGACTTGCTTTGTCGCTGTCAACATGTGTGAATGATTCACGAATTTCAGCATCTGACATACCTAATGCACGTAGGAGTGTCGTGACAGCAATTTTACGCTTGCGATCAATTTTAACAAAAATTGCACCGTTAGCTGCGGTTTCAAATTCTAACCAAGCTCCACGGCCAGGAATTACTTTTGCACCGTACTGTCTGTGTCCGCTAGATTTATCAGATGTAAAGAAGACACCAGCGCTTCTTATCAATTGGCTCACAACAACGCGTTCTGCGCCGTTGATCACAAAAGTTCCTCTCGTTGTCATCCAAGGATAGTCACCAAGATAGATTTCTGATTCTTTGACTTCACCAGTTACTTTGTTGGTAAGCTCAGCAATTGCTTTTAGCGGAGCGTCAAAGCTGACATTATTTTCACGAGCTTCTTCTTCAGTGATTTTTGGTTCTTCGAAATGATACGTTTTGAACCTGATGCTTAACTTTGTTCCAGTGTAGTCATCTATTGGGCTTATTTCTTGTAAGATATCGCCAAGTCCTTCGTCTACGAACCACTGGAATGATTTGTTCTGATGGTCTACCAGGTGAGGAAGATTGATGACCTCTTTTTTCTTAGTATAATATTTTCGAGCATCTGCGCCTAAGGACAGAGTCGAGTTGTCTGTGCTAGCTGGTGTTGCTTTAGCCATTAAAACCCCTAGATTTATCGATAACAAGCTTCAACCGACGTCGCGTGCACAACATACAGAAGAGTACTTATTATTGTTTATAATTATGAACTCTCCTGAGAAGACACTAGTTATTTGACCGGATCCCGCGCTAGAACAGAGAATCTCTTATGCGCAATCAAAAAACACTTCTACTTCTTAACATTAAATTATACTTTTTTCGTCCTACGTTTGTCAATGGTTAATTCAGGACTACTGGTAGCGTAAACAACCGCTGGCTGCATTCTCAAGTGTCTAAAACCATGACCATCGCTTCTGCCGACAAAACCATTAAAAATAACCTGAAACGATAAGTCTTCTAAGATATTTTCAATCTCTGTCTTATCGTATTCATCGCCAGCCTGTATAGCAGCAAATCTCTTACGAGCGGTAGGTCTATCAAAATATTCTACAGCAAATAATGTTTGCTCGGGTTGTAGACGATTTGCAACTTCTGTACCCCTACTGATCAAAGCGCCATATGATTTTTTTATATCATCACCCACAGACCAATAATCAATCACAACACCACTAAATTTCATTTTATCTGTTTTTCCAGTGGCTGATTTTTTAGTAGCAGCTTCGAGCTTAAATTCCACATTAGGCGTCGTGCCCACCTGTCCAACTATTACGGGCTCTTCTCGTTCAAAATCAACCTCTATTCCTGTCCATGGTCCTGAAGGATTAACACGATCAATTGGCATCATTTATTGTAATTGACGACCACCCATACTGCTCAACCGACTAACAAAAGGTATGAAATTAGTCCGAGGAACTAACCGACGATTCTTTTCAGTAAAATCATAGATACCAACACTTATTAGATGGGCGTCCTCTCCGGACAAATGGGGTGACATTATTTCCGACACAAGAGCTAACTATACTCTTCATCGTAGAAAAAACAATCAGTTTCTTAGTACTTATTTTATAACTTTATCTGCGACACCATATTTTACGGCTTCTTCAGCAGACATCCAGTAGTCACGATCCATATCTTTTTCAACACGAGATAATTTCTGACCAGTATTTTCAGCAAATATCTTATTCAATAATTCGCGAGTTTTAAGACTTTCCTTAAAATCTATTTCCATATCGCTTACTTTACCGCGTGTGCCACTCGATGGCTGGTGAATCATTACCTTTGCATGTGGTAGCAAGAACCTCTTGCCTTTGGTTCCTGAGCTGAGGAGAAATGCCCCCATTGAAGCTTGCAAACCTATACCAATAGTGTGAACTTCGTTCTTGACGTGCTGCATCGTGTCATAAATAGCCATTCCATCATATACAGATCCGCCGGGACTGTTAATATACAGAAATATTGGTTTCTTAGCGTCTTCATTCTGCAAATGTAGCAATTGGGCTACTACGACGTTTGCCGACATTGAATTGACATCGGATCCTAAAAATATAATACGCTCTTTCAATAAACGACTGTAAATATCATAGGCACGCTCGACGCGTCCATCAGATTCTATAACTGTAGGTATTAGCATACTGGTTGGGTTTGTTGCATCACTCATAAATCTCTCCACTTAAATCTAAATCAAAGTATACAGGAGATAATTAGCACTCGTCAACTCAGAGTGCTAATTGAATTTTTTGTAAAGTTTTTATATTATTGTATCTATCTGTAAATATAGGTATTTTATTTGCCACAGATACATGGATTGTTGATTTATTTAAAGTATCATAGATGTATCTCATTAAAACAAAAACACTTGATGGTCTCTTGCTATCTTTACTTTCTATCGACTATAGTGCCTTCTATAAAGGCTACCGCTTGCGCTACAGTAACTGGACCAATCAAACGAAGGCCCTGTTTTGTTTGGTATTCGGCAACGAATGATTCGAAATCTTCAGTAAAAATAATTCTACTTTGTAGGTCTGTTGCACGTGGGTGGAAGTAGTCCCAGACTCCGCTACCACCTTCATTTTCACGAGGTATCCAAACAGGCTCTAAGTTATTACGTTTAATTTCAATTGTCAGTCTGTGACTCTCAACTTCACTGTAGGTGGGATGAGAATTCACCGTCCCTTGAAGCTGTAACAATGCTTCTCTATCTGATTCAGAATACATGTCTATTTTTTGAGAAACGCAATTACTTTTTCAGATCGTAGTCGTGCGTTTATTTCACGTCGTGACTCTGGCTGATCAAGTTGTTCTTGCATTTTCTTGTCTTGGTATTGACCTTTTAGTTGCTGAATACGTGCTTCTAGCTCTTCTGGAGTCACATCGATGCCTTCTTTGTCGCCAACTTCGCTTAAGACAAGTCCAGCTTTGATACGTCGGAGTGCTTCTGGACTGATTTCTGCTTTTTTGTACTCATCTTCAGTCATACCTTGTTGCGTCATGAATTCTTCATACGTCATACCGCGCTGCACGACGTTTTGTCGCACTTCTTGCAGGACCGCTTCTTCTTGTTCTTCGACAAGTGTGTCAGGAATTTCAACTTTGGTCTTATCGACTAACTCGTTAAGAATAGCCGCTTCGTAATCACGCTCGACACGTTGAACTTTTTCTTGCTCTAATTGCTTTTTGATGTCTGTGTTGAGATCATCCATTGATTTAAATGGACCCACTTTGGCTGCAAAATCATCGTCCATTTTAGGCTCAGAGACTTCCATTACTTTTTTCAAATCAACAGCGAATTTTACTTTCATGCCTTGCATTGTCTTCACACCGTAATCTTTAGGAAAAGTAGTTTCGAACTCTTTGCTCTGGCCTGGCTTCATGCCGACAACATTGACTTCAAACCCTGGTATAAATGTGCCAGATCCAAGTGCAAGTGGATAGTCTTTTCCGTCAGCTCCCTTGACTGCCTCTCCATTAGAGTCAGTTCCCTTGAAATCAATCCAAGCCTCATCACCAGTTTTAGCTGCTCGTTCGACTTCCTTCTTTTCTGCCATACGAAGACGTAAGTTTTTTAACACATCATCTAATTCAGCTTTGCCAATTTTGACATCTTCACGCTTAGCAGTGTGTTTAGAGTAATCAGGTAATGTTAGCTCGCCGACAACCGGTAATTCCATTTGTACTTCTAAATCTGTAAATGGGACAAATTTCTTTACCTCTACCTTTGGCTGACCAACTGGACGGATACGTTCTTCTTTGAGTGCAGCAATGTAGAGAGTATTGACAGCTTCATCTATAAATTCTGATTGCAAAAGCTGCTGATCGACATTTTTTTCGACCATTTCCATTGGCGCATTACCGTCTCTGAAACCACTCAACTTGACGCGAGGCGCTAATTTTTTGAGCACTTTTTGCTTGATTTTTTCTAATTCTTCAACACTCGCTGCTATGTCAATAACGGCTAATGTGTCTTTTTTTCTATCAATAGATAATTTCATAGTGTATTCACCTCTCAAAAGTGGTTAGCGGCTAAAAAAGCCTTTTATCATTTATTCAACGTATAGTTTAACAACTGAGAAGACACTTGTCGAGATGCTACTTCTTGAGACGGCGGTCTTTCAAGATGCTAATGGTTCTCTCTAGGCCGTGTTTTACTTCTTTGCCTGACATAAGATCTTTCAGTATATACTGCTCACTTGAAATCTCCTCTGGACCGACAAATACTGCAAACTGAACACCCTGCTTTATAGCCGACTTAAACTGTTTATCTACTTTTTTGGCACTGTAATCGACAGCAACATTGACATTTTCAGCACGCATTTTTTTTGCAATCGATTGCACTTTGCCCATTGAGGTTTCTTCTCGAAGAATGATAATAACTTCTGTCTTGCGCCTTATTTGTGGAAGTAGCTTGTGGGACTCTAAGAAGTTCATGAATGTCACATCGCCCATACCGAATCCAACTGTTGGAACAGGATCAACACCAAATTGGGCTACCAGTCCGTCGTATCGTCCACCGCCAAACATAGATCGATTATTATCAGGGTCAGTATCAAAAACTTCAAAGACAATATCTGTGTAGTAATCGAAACCACGCATAAGGCTTAAATCAAATTCTACATTATCTATTCCGAGCGACTGAGTTTGTTGCAGTAGTCGCTTTAAGTCAGCCATACTTTCATGGTTGCTTAATTGGTCTGATAATTGCTCTATTGTTGTGGCAGTAAGTGCTGTAATCAGTTTTTGAGTTTTATCTTCATCTAATACAATTTTGTTGACGGCTTCAGCAAATTCGCTTAGAGACATTTTATTCTTGCGGTCAATGACTCTGATGGCTTGAATTGCTTGTGTTTTATCTAAGCCACACACGTCTGTAAGTAAGCTATTCACTAATTTTCGACTATTTACTTTTATGACATATGAAGATCTTTTAGCTTTAAAAGCCTGAAATATCCCGTCAATTATCTGTATCATTTCCACTTCAGCTTGCAAGGATTCTATGCCAAAAACGTCAACATTGAGCTGCCAAAATTCACGTAGTCGCCCGCGTTGCATGCGCTCATAGCGCCACAGGTTTGGTATAGAATACCATCGTGCCGGATAAGCAATTTCTTGTCTTCTGCCAGCTATC
>Ga0136555_1000131_pt1 | contig 29402 bp, 19 predicted proteins | sample AntRauTorckE5432_FD_104927 | JGI IMG/M metagenome (GOLD analysis project Ga0136555, IMG submission 104927) | Saline lake microbial communities from Rauer Islands, Antarctica - Metagenome Torckler E5 #432 | ecosystem: Environmental > Aquatic > Non-marine Saline and Alkaline > Saline | place...
ACTTTGTATTGGGTTTTTAATATATGCCCTATACAAATCCATAGTAAAAATTGAATCATTAGAAGATTTTATTTTTACTAGGGAAACAGAAATTATACGTGCAGTAGAAACAATGGAAACCATAGATAGAAGCGGTGCATTTGAAGCCGATGATGAAGTTGGGGTTGCTTTCACGCAACTTAAAGAAATAACAGATGGGTTACAGGAACAGTATGACGATTAATTCAGAGTATTATGAAACATTAGTACAAGATGAAATTATAGGAAAAACAAAGAGACAGAAAGAAGAAAAATTGAAAAATTCTAAGGGTCGTCGTGGTCGGAAAAAAACAAAGAACATGTACTTTACTCTTGAAACCGAAAATGCAATCATTGCATTTAATAAAGAGACCGATCCTACTGTAAAGGGTAAGATATACAATGAATATATAAAATACCCAATGGAAAAATTGGTAGAAAGTATATTCAATAGATTCGGATTTTCATATTTTGATTCGAGACCAGCCGATGTAATGTCGGAAACATTATCAAATATAATGCTTAACCTTCACAAATTTCAAGAAGGGAAGGGGAAGGCATTTTCATATTTTAGTATTGTATGTAAAAACTATCTAATTCAGGTGAATAATAAAAATCATGAAAAGTGGAGAGATAGAGAAACTCTAATGTCATCTATGCCAGAAAGCTGGGAAGTTGAAGATGATTTTAAAATCAAACAACGACAAGATGATTCATCGGAGTTTGTCAGATTGATGATTGAATTCTGGGAAAACAATCTAAATTCAATCTTCAATAAAAAGAGAGATATTAAAATAGCAGATGCAATAGTTGAACTGTTCAGGAAAAATGATAGTCTTGAGTTATTTAATAAGAAAGCACTATATTGCTACATACGAGAAATGACTGGGTGTAAGACTACTCACATAACAAAGGTCATAAAGGCAATGAAGGAGATTGTAAATGATATGTTACAAGAGTACTTAGAATTTGGAAACATAAATTCAGTAAATAAAAAATACAACGATGTATTCTGGAAAGGAAAGACTTAAAATCTTTCCTTTTTTGTTATTGTATATTTATAATAACAGAACGTAAAACCCATCCCATCACCATTGGCGTGTGTGGGTAGTTCACAGATGGCCACAAAGGAAAATCACTTCCTTTGGGGTGTTGGTAGTTCAAAATATACATAGCAGAGACTATAAATGAAAATACGAAAGGTTAAGTTTAAAACGTTAAAAAATTCAGCAATATTTCGGATGGAGGTACAATAAACAATGGACATAGACAAAAAAATATTCAAGGGAATTTCCTTTTCCGATTTACTGAATGACATTTATTTAAATACTCGGTCAAAGAATAGAAAAATTGATTCTGTCATAGAAGAATTCACTGGCAAAATCAATACAGTTAATGATATGGTTGTTGTTGCTCCCATCATTCGAGAGTATATGGATACAGCGGTGAAAAATGACCAGCATCTTATTAAGTTGACAGAAATCATTCATAAGTTTATGGTTGCTGAATCGAAGTCCGAAGCTGCCGAATTGGATGATGCTGCGACTGCATGGGAACTTTCGGATGGTGAAAAACAACAACTTATAGAAGAAATGGACCTGGCGCTTGAAGAAGCACAGACCACATTAGGTAAAAGATTGCCTGATTCCGGTTCCAATGCTGGGGAAGTATAATGTCATCAACTGGGTGGTATAGTACACAACCTAGGAGTACTGGTAGAAACTATAGAATAAAAACGGATGCCCACACTGATTATGATATCATTGGTAGGTATAATCCATTTGATACCGCAATTGTCGTACAACTGTTTAGAAATGACTCTAATGTAGGTAGGAATGTGGATTCATCCAATTATGATGCTGAAATAGGTGCTATTCTTTGTCGTCCTCAGAACAAAAACACAGGAGGCAATGTAAAGGCATATCCATTAAATTCTAACATAAACCAATACCCCGCTGAGGGTGAGTATGTAAAAATAGGAACATTCGGTGGGGATAGTAATGTTATTTTTTACGAATTAATATCAACACGTGGAGATGTGGCATATAATGGCAATGTCAATAGATTGTCGTTTGAAATCAGGAGAAATCTTCCACCGGATGCTGAAATAGACAATACACAACCACCAGGGACCACATTTAAAGTAAGAAGTCAGTATAAATTAAGACCACTGACATCTGATCTCATATTCCAAAGTAGATATGGATCAAACATTAGAATGACGGATTTGAATCCGACCGATTCAACGTTCACTTCACCAACATTGGTTATATCAAATAATATTGCCCCTGATATCACAGGCAATATAGAAGAAAACATATCCAATCCCGGTTCATTTATTATATTGGCATCCGATTCCAACTACAGTGGATTTGTCCCATCGGTATATAATAAATTCATTTCCATAAATAATCCGGCATTTCCATCCATAAACGATAGACAGTCTCCAAACGCCTATTTATCGCACACTACATATAGAGAACATCCATATGTGAATAGAGAGAATGGTGGGTTTGTTCAGGAACAATTTACAACATCTTCATATAATTACCCATCAAGATTTGATGGAGACCGGATTATCATATCATCCGATGGAGTTATACAGGAATCTACAGCTGGCGATTTCTATACACTATCGAATAACAATCTTATAATATATTCAGGTGGAGCAACATCCATAGACGCCCTTGCTGGGATGGATATCAATACTAACAAATCCAGCTTTAGGATTAAAGCAAACAACACATATATAAATTCACCAAATATTTACATAGGAGCAGAAGAAGATAGATCGCAGCCTGCGGTATTGGGTGAAAACATGCTTAATTTGTTAGAATACGTTCTTGGTGCATTACTTCAATACGCAGATTTATCTGAAATATACTTTGATTCTGTATATGACGCTCCTGGGCAAGCAGAAAATGCCGGTAACTTAAAGGATGTATTACAGTCTGTGATTAAATCTGGAAAAATACCAGAAGATATCAGAAGAGATTTGCTATCAGATAAAGTGTTTATTGGATCTAATAGGATAGACCCACAACTTTAATCCGCCTACTATATAATTAATGAGAAGATAGAATGGGACTTGGCAAAATAAGAAAACTAAGAAGAGCGCTTCGTGGTGGATTATTACGTATTATCGGTAGAAAAATCGGTAAGGCCGATGGTCGGTTACAGAGAGTCAGAGGTTTCATATTCAAGCTAAAATTGACCCAAATAAATAGAATAGCGTTAGGTACAAATGTAGTTGCCACTCAAGTATCAACGATTGCTGGTTCTAATCCCATATCTCTAGTCGCAGGTGGTTTATCTTCGACAGCAGGGTCATTCGCCGATACTGCTGCCCGAGCTAATGGATTTGTATCTAGCTTAGATCAAAGATTATTTGCATTGGGTAGAAATTTATATAAAAGATGCTACCGTATTTTAAAATTATGTTCTATTGTTCTTGGTACAATATCTAAATATGCCCGGAGATTGCGTCGTATAGTACGTATTATTAAATTAGCATTAAAAATAGTTAAATTTATTTTAAAATTCATAGGAGCAGGCGCCGGTACCAAGCTCATTATAAAAGCACAAGATTTCTTAAATAAATTAGATAATGCATTATTGATTGTTGGTAGATCAACGGGACAATTAGCGGCAATATGCCGAGACCTATTTGATCAGTTATCTTCACTTAAAGAAAAATATCAAATAGAACCCGAAGATTTGGTTGATCTTGATGGTGACACTAAAATACCATGTCTACCTGGCAGATTTGATTATGATATTGATTTTTGTGATCCCGATTGGGATGATGATATAGACAATAGAGAAACAATAGATACGGAATTGGCAACTCTGGATAGTGAATTAACAGTAATAGAACTTGAAGTGAACACTCTGTTTGATAGGAGGGTACCACAAACAAAAAATGAATGTTTAAGATTTCTTGCCGATCTTGATTGCATAGATAGGTTGGATGCAATCGTTGGTGGGTTGAATGATATATCAGTCAATGATGATTATGCCGGTTCCATAATCGATAGGGCAAAGGGAAACATTCAATCTGCACGGGATCGTATTGATTCTGCGGTTGGTATATTAGACTTTGAAGATACAACAACACCGGATATTGTAACCAATACATCTGATATTCAGGTTTATAATAATCTCAATGTTCCCATTGTTGATACTTTAAATTCATCCAAATCAGATGAAAATAAAATTAAAAAAGATGCCAATGATACATTGGATTCTATATCAAAGAATGATGGTTCTGGCGTAGAATATGACAATAATAATATTCCAGAATATTTAGACTATAGAACCAGTATAGATGATGGTAATTTAGAAAAGTTAACGGGGCCTGATTATTCTAGTAGATATTTACAAGGAGTTACACTCCGCCAGGCTGTTGAAAATCCATCCGTAGAGATGTATAAAGAAATAAACGATAGAATACTACGCACAAATACTGGTACTGAACTTAAAAACAATACAATATAATGAAACGGATAAAATCGAATAAGAATAAAAAGATTCAAGCACTCAATAGATATATTGAAGCTAAAATTAAGGCAATGATTCCCGATTTGGTTAAAGAAGAAGTAGAAAATCAGTTAAAATTGATATTGGAATCTTCCAATCCACAACCAAATATGATGAACGAAAGCGGTATCGATACGCCAATGAAACATCCCAATCAATCCAACGGAACAGATATACGTACGGGAAATTCAGTACTTGATAATATCTTAAAATCAACAAAAGGTGGTATTATGCATGATGCTGCGCCTGGTAGTACCATACAGGAATCATACGACAATTTAATGGGGAAGGATGTATTTACAAGCAATGATATGAATTCACTTCCATCTGTACAGCAACAAAATAAATCAGTGAATAATATTGCTGGGCATTCCGGTCGACGAATTGATAGTAATTCAGCAGTAGGGACTGCAATTGAAAAAGCAATGAATAGAGATTATACGGAATTGGTAAAACGGTTTAATAAATAATGGCAATAATAGTATCACAATCATTAGCATCGGCACACCCATTGGACCATAATGCCAATGCGGCGGTTGGATTGGATTTACCATTAGCGAAATCAACAACAGGTTGGTTCGCACAAACATACACAACCGCTCACGCAATTCGTATCAATTTGATAAATCTATTATTAACAAGAAAGGGTGAGCGCCCGATGAACCCAAGATTCGGTTCAAATCTACATAAGGTTATATTTGAACCGAATGATGATACTATCCAATCCAAGGTCGATTCAGTGATTCGGTCGGCTGTAAACGAATATTTACCGTTTGTCGTTATAGATAATGTGGGTACGACAAGAGAAAAAGTAGATGTTGATATTTATAGGTTGAAGGTTCTAATAACATACTATGTACCGAACGTTGTAGGATATCAGGATCTTGCATTCTTAGTACAATCATAATAAGAGTAATAGATGGCGTTTATACCAACCAATAGCAATCCGAACAAAAAAAGAGATATAAAGTATCTTAATAAGGATTTTAGTCAATACACACAGAATCTAGAGGATTTTGCCAAGACATACTTCCCTGATACGTATAACGATTTCAATGAAGCTTCTCCAGGAATGATGCTGATAGAAATGTCAGCTTACATTGGGGATGTATTATCATATTACATGGATGATACGTTAAAAGAATCACTATTAGGATATGCACAGGAAAGAAAATCAATCTACAACTTAGCACAGTTTTTTGGATATAAGGTTCAGCCATTAACCCCAGCTAAAACTAGGCTCAATGTATATCAATTGGTACCATCAACAGGAACTGGAGAAAACGTTAAGCCTGATTATACATACGCATCAACAATAAAGGCAGGTATGGAAGTTGAATCAAAATCCAATTCATCGGTACGATTCAGAACAGAAATTCCAATTGATTTTTCATATAGCAGTTCATTTGACCAAACCGAAGTAACTGTATATAGCAGGGATTCATCAAATGTTCCATCGTTTTATTTACTTAAAAAGCAAGTGGATGCAACAGCAGGAACAGAAAAATCAACTCAGTTTTCCATCGGAACAGCAACGGCATATAAAACATTAACTATAGATAATAAACGAGTTGTTGAAATAACGTCGGTAATTGATGATGATAATAACAAATACTATGAAGTTCCATTTTTAGCACAGGACTTTGTGTATATAGATTACCCGAACGTAAATAGATATGATGAAAAGCTTTCTATCTACAAGGATTCTGTTCCGTTTTTACTAAGAATGTTGAAAACACCGAGAAGATATGTTTCTAGATTGCGGGATGATGGAAACACAGAAATTCAGTTTGGCGCCGGAACATCAACGTCCGATGATCAAATTTTAATTCCGTCGCCAAAGAATATAGGCCTTGGTACTAATGCAAAGGCACTATCAAATCCAATTGATCCTCAAAACTTCTTTACTACAAAAACATATGGACAAGCACCATCAAATACCACACTAACAGTAAAGTATATTGAAGGGGGTGGGTTATCATCTAATGTACCTGTTGATGATTTAACTAAAGTACGTAAGTTGGAATTTGAAGATATAAACGAAGATATATCCACATCTCAATTATCTACATTAAACGATATAAGAGATACAATATCAGTAACTAACTTTATTCCCGCTACTGGTGGTAGTGGTGAAGAACCATTGGAAAATATAAGAAACGATGCACTTGCTTGGTTTGCGTCCCAGGGAAGAGCGGTAACAAAGCGTGATTATGAAATTAGAGCACTATCAATGCCGCCACGATTTGGTAGTATAGCTAAAGTGTTTGTTGTTCCTGATGGTGATTTGGATTTAAGTGGGCAAGTAGAAAACAACGAAAGGTTGGCATATAATAGTAGGGAAAAGAATAATCCATTTGCAATTAATATGTATGTTCTTGGATATGATAGGAATAAAAAACTAACGACCATAAACCAAGCTGTAAAACAAAACATAAAAACATATATGAGTGAATATAGAATGGTGACTGACGGTATTAATATGCTTGATGGGTTTGTTGTTAATATCGGTGTTGACTTTTCTATCACAGTATTTCAATCATTCAACAGACAAGAAGTATTATTGAAAGCTGTAAATAAGTGCAGGTCATTTTTCGATATTGATAAGTGGACGTTCAATCAACCAATAAATATTTCTGAATTGGAATTGGAATTGGCATCAGTTGAAGGTGTATCATCCATCCAGGATGTCACCATCCGAAATTTGGTTGGTGGGTTGTATGGTGCATTTGGGTATGATATAAAGGCTGCTCGGAGAATTACATCATCTACAAACACATCAACACCACTTGGGAAGATAATTTACCCAAGCCTTGATCCTATGATATTTGAAGTTAAGTATCCGAATAAGGATATACGTGGTAGGGTGGTATAATGGATAAATTTAAAGAATTGAGGATTAGCTAATGCATCATTTTATATACCCCGCGAAAGACGCATCTATTTATCGTGTGCAAAATACCCAAAATACGGGCCTTGACGAAATCATTGAAATAGAAAAGGCGTATTATAACAATACGCTTCGTGAAATAGCGAGGGGTTTGCTTAAATTCGACATATCATCAATATCGGCATCTATATCAGATGGGACGGTATCACAGAATCATAAATTTTATCTGAATCTAAAAATATCAGAAGCATATCAAATACCATTGGCATATTCTATATATGCATATCCTGTATCTCAGAGTTGGGAAATGGGCGTCGGGACCAAATTTGATGGTGTTACGAGTACAGGAGTATCCTGGTTGTATCGAGACTCAGCAGACGCCGGTACAAAATGGGTGAATGGCTCCACTATCGTTACAGGTTCACTCGCCAGCGGCACGACTGGATCGGTCGATGGTACAGGTGGGGGTACTTGGTACACAGCGCCTACGGCAAGTCAGTCGTTCGATTATCAATCGGCAGATGTTCGTATGGATGTGACATCTATAGTACACCAATGGTTGAGTGGTTCTATAACAAATGAAGGATTCATTCTAAAGCATGCCCTTTCAGTTGAAGAAGATTCACAGGATTATGGTACATTAAAATTCTATTCACGTGATACAAATACAATTTTCCCCCCGACATTAGAAGTTGCATGGGATACTTCATCTATAGTATCCGGGTCACTGGCAGAAGTAACGGATGAAGATAGAATAGTGAAGATAAAGAATTTGAGAAAAGAATATAAGCAAGAATCTAAACCAAGATTTAGAGTATTTGGTAGAGAGCTATACCCATCAAGAACGTTTACCACAGGAAATTCATATAATACCAATAAATTCCTGCCGACGGCTTCTTATTATTCAATTAAGGATGCCGACACTGAACATACAATTGTACCGTTTAGTGATTACACACAATTGAGCGTTGATGCAAGTGGATCATATTTTGATCAGTGGTTAACTGGATTACAACCTGAACGATTTTATAGAGTATTAATCAAAATAACAAAAAATGGATTGACTGATTATTATGATATAGATGACATATTTAAAATAGTGAGATAACAATAATGCCACAATCACCAATACCAAATAGAAGTGATAGAATAGATCTCCAACCTGATAATGCTATATCGAGAGTATATAATATTGACCCCAAAACAGGCAAGCCACTTGACGCTCAATATGAAATGTATGATGAAGGTGGAAACCTTGTAATTACAGATGGTGAAGGAAATGTATTATTTGGTGGACTTACAACGTTTAACAGTTTATCAGTTGAAAATATAAAAGGGTCCAAACGATTCTCTAAAACGGTTACTCAGTATGATTTGAGTTCTTTGACTGATATACTTGATTTCAATATTACTGAACTTACGAATGGTGATATAAATACTATAAATTTTATTCCTCCTGTTGATTTTCCCATAAATCCCAATGATACCGTAGATGGTGGAGGATTCGGAACGGGTGTGGGTGTAGGCACGCCCGGCGGTGGGTTTGGCGGGACCGATGGTTCTGGGACCCCAACGAGCATACTTGACTTATTAGATTTGATAAATAGCCTTAGAGACGAACTGGCTGTATGTAATAATAAATTAAAAGAAATTGAAACATTAGAAGCGGCTATTGATGCATTAAAATCCGAATTAGATGATGTTATTGCCGATAATGAAGATTTGGTTGATTTGGTAGAGGCATTACAATCATGTAAAGAAAGACTTGAACGAGTGTTGACTGCAAAAAATGCAGAAGTTGTCAGATTGGCAGATGAATTGGCAAGGTCAAGTGTACGCAATGCTAATTTAGAATTGGAAATAGATCGTCTGACCGACCTGAACAATCAACTACAATCTCAAAACACCGATTTACAGTCACAAAACACAGAATTGGTATCTAACTTGGCTGATAGGCCAATACAGTTTGTTGATAATCAATCTGGAAATAATACATCGGGGGGAAGTGATGCGGTTGGGGGGAACACTACATTTGATGATATAGATACTACAGCAGATGGTACTATATCAACTGATACCACACTAACGGGTCCGGATGGGCCAAGTAGAGGTAATCTAATACCAGAAACACTGGACAGAGCCGCTGGTATTGGCCTGGACGTTGCACGTAATTGGAAAACAAGAAGAAATAAATTAGGAATATTTTTACCAGAATATAATACAATATATGCCATTATTACCACCGACTCTACTCCAAAGGATCAATATATTGAACAGGCAAGAGAAATACTTAAATTATTAAAGGCTGGAATAAAGGACATGAAGAGATTCTCCAATGATACAGGACCTGATGGTTCGTTGTATACTGCTTTACTACAAGCGGAACAAAGACTTAGAATAGAACTGGGTAAGGTGTAATAAATGGCAATTAAAAATTATAAAAATAATACATCGGTTGTTGATTTTAGAGGACAGCGGGTAACATCCGAAGAATTGAGTTTTTTCGGGGGAGGATTGGAAAATGTTGAATTTACCGCAGATGGTAAAAATGTTGTTGTTACAAAGGTGTATGATGGTACTAACAATCTGTTAAATGTAAAATTTGAAAAGGCGGCGCCGCCTACCGATCCCGCTACTGGGGAATTTTATATAAGACCCGACTTAGAAGTACAAGAATTGGGATATCAAAGCGGAACGTATCGTGTAGAATATAACTTCTGGAAATTGTTGGTGGGCGATGATCAATTACCTGGAGTATTTGCAAAGGATATATCATTATCAAGAACAGAAGCACGGCTATTGCCCAACAATACCCAAAATGATACTGCAAATGCAACAATCAAAAAAGACTTTTTTGATTTTTCAAACTTGGTAATGGACTCTGCTGATTTCAATGTTTTGCTCGATGATATATTTAATGATATAGATACAGCAGTGACTATCAATAAGTTGGACATTGAGTTTCTAGATCGGTTATATAATGATTTTCAATTAGATGATACATCATTCGCCGATGTTCTTTCAAATATTTTAAGGATATCTAGAGAAAATATGCTCCTTAGGCTGCTAGAACGTGGTTTTGTTGCGTACGGTGAATTTATTAGGTTATTTGATACAACTATGAAAGAAGCCATAATATTATATTTTGATGATTCAGAATACCATAGACTAAAAAACCCAACAGAATCCATCAATAGTGATGTAGTTGATACATCTCAAATACAAACACCAACGGAGGGTACAGCCGTTGGCGAATCATATTCCACTACACCAACCAATATTGATAATATAGCAACCGAACAAAGAAAAAAGGAAAAAAGATATCTTAAAGAAAAAGAAAGATTAAAGAAAAAAAATAGCCGAATGAGTATATAATAAATGCCAATAGACAAAGAAAAAATAGATGTCCGGTCAGGTGGTGGATCGACTCCTCCGGCAATATTAGGGACCGTTCCTGTAATTGAATCGTTCAGTGAAGCTGTATTATTGCTACCCAATAGTGTTTCTGAATTTTCCATAACCGTTAGAAAAACGTCGCAGCCTGGTTCGATTAAGGTTTTACCAAAAATAGTTGATTCAGATGGGATTGGTGTATCTATTGGTAACTCTCCGGTAATAGATAAATTATCAAACAACCGGGAACGATGGACATATACAATATCATCAGCAACCGGTACCGGAAAATTTCAAATACAAGCAAGTGCAGCAGTAGATGGTGTAGATAACATTCCTCTTAAATCCGAATTGGTGTTTTCTTCCGGTATTGTTAAAACAGAAACAAGTGTTAGACCAAATCCAGTTGTGGATCCTGTATCCTTACAATCTGTTGTAAATGTACCTAATGTAGAATTTAAATTGCCATATGAAGGTTCTATATCAACTGGACCTATTATAGATGTTTCTGTTGATGGTGAAGCCCTTCCTGGATTTGAAATAACAAACATATCGTTAGTCATCCAGGATCCAAGGGCAAATACTCGTTTAGGTGTTGATAATAGATTTTCCGCAATACGAAGAGGAAATACATTTGGATTCAATATAAGCTCTACCGATTTTTCTGAACTTGGAGAAACACCAACGGGAACACTAACCGTAAGCGGCAAAACTAATACGGTGGAAACACAAACATTTACAGAAAACATTACATTTTTTCCTGAAAGAGAAATTAGTAATTATGTAGAAAAGCTGACAGCATCTGTAGATGTTGAAAATGGTGAACGCAAAACCATTCAACTATTTAAAATCAATTCAGCAGATGTTATAGTAGATAGATCAACCATATCAATAATCCCACCCGATGGAAATTCAAGGGTTACGTTTTCCGATCCAGTATTAAATGGTGATATTGTTCAGGTAGATGTGTACAAAGAATCAGGAACAGACGCTGTAAGGTTCAATGCTAGTGTATATGCTAAGCTTTCTAATGATGATGTACCAGCGCATATCAAAAATGCAGGCGCTGTCATTACTAAAATAATAAATTCCAGCGCTGATGGGTGGCCTGATAGAATAGATGAATATGTAACATTTAATAATACCGAAGTTCTTATAGATGAATCCCAGGGAGAAACATCGAAGAAAAAGAAAATAAGTACAACCAGACCATCGGTTAGCACCACTATAGATAGAATTGTTTCCAGACCGACAGCGATACCATCGGGTATGAATGTTATAATCACCAACGAAGAAAATGGCATCCAAGGTGTGTGGATCGATGTTTCGGTTAGTAATTTTAGTGTGGCACGAGGAGAGCACATTATTACAATAAGTAATGATGTTTATCTAAAACAAAAAAATTCAAACAATACAGCAACGAGAACCAGTACGGTATCAGTACCCATTCGTGTTCTCAAGCGTAACGCTCATACTGTGTATCCTACACAATACGCTTTAAAATTCAAAATTACACCAGACTCTATTGCATCTATGAATAATGTGGCTGTGGTTGATCAATATGATTCGACCGGAACTGTCATAGAAACATATGAAATTGGAAGTGGGTTAGAACGATCTTGGCCAAATGGAACTAATCTTAAAGTTAGAGCAAAACAATCCGATACGGTTAATGGGGTTCAATATAACCTTTCAAAAATACAAAAATTTAAACCACGTGGGCCTGTCGCTGGAACGTTTGTAGATTACTCGGGAACTACAGCAGATATAACAGTTGGCGCTGATATAGATAATAATATAATAACGGTAGAATATCTGGTTGAAGATGATGTACCCACATTGAATGCATCATTCAATCCAACAGATGTTAATATTCGTAATCTACAAACACCAGCTGCTGTACCTATTTTTAGTGCTACATATTCCCGTACCACAAAATTACAACTAACAGGACCGCTGTTTAATGATGGAAATGTTTTAGAATTCAGTGTTCCATATTCGATTGAACCTAGAATATTTGAAAAATACATATCATGGGATATGTTTGGGAATGCTGATGGGCGTCGGTACATAAAGGTTATTGCCTCTAATGAAAACGGCAGAGCGGAGGAAGTCGATATTAGTGTTGAATTCAAAAAGGTATCTGAGCCGCCCGCTCCTGTAGTAGATGAACCTGGATATGATTCGCATATCTTCATTCGAGATATTAGAATTGATAGCCCGGCTATTGAAAGAAATCATACACTAACAGTTGAATATGATATTCGAAACGTCGGTCGATTGATAATTGAAGATGGAAATGATGATAGATTAGCCGATGTGGAAATTGGGGTTGAAACATCCGAAGGTAGAGTTATAATATTAAATGCCAACGTTCCTACATTAAAACGCCGTCGTATTGGTATAGATCTACCACATGGTTCGTATAATTTATTTGCTCAAATAGAAGGTCAAACATTCCCGACGCGTGCAAACGATACATCGGGAGCACCATCCAATACTAGAGTATATTGTAATACAATACTAACCGTTGTTCCAGCTGCCACTCCGCCTGCTCCTCTCAAGCTGACAGCTCAAGATGTTATAAATGCACTTATACCAGCGATTAATGATCAGATTTCTCTTGAGGAATCGTTTCTTGATTTAATCAATGACAAAAAAATACTTAGGAACTTATTAGTTAGTGAAGATTCTAAGAGAGAATTCTTGATTACAAATTACATAAAGGATGTCGATGATTCAGTTATATTGAAGTTATATGATCCACTTGGTGAATTGGAATCTGTTCGTGATAAGTATTATATTGCATATGAACTGGTAGACCCATTCATAACAACAGTTGAATTGACTCAAGATAGGACAAGCACAGAATTGGTTCTAAGAGGACCGAATTTTAATATAGATGATCAAACGGATTTAGGACTTCCGTTGCATAACGTTAATCTAGTAGATTCTAGCAAACACGGATCTACAGAATTATTAAGATATGATGAGCTTTTAAATTACAAAAAGAATTCTGAACTTCTATCTATTTCTGATTTGGATCTCGATGGGACGGGATATATTGTATCAGGTAGTATTACAACCGATATTTTAAACGATGTCATTGGTGGTCGGTTAATAACCGATGATGATCTTGGTATAAACTACACAAATTATGAAAACTTTGTGTTCTATAGTTCAGCCAAAGAACGGTTAACAAACTTTAAATACAAATTAGGACTCATTGAATCACATGAAATTGATAGAAATCTTATCAATTCTGGCTCTACATCCGCATCTATTGAAGTTAGAAACGAAATAAACTATTACAATACTGAAATTAATGATATAATCGCTACATTTGATGGGTATGAAAAGTTTCTATATTACATAACCGGAAGTGCGTCTTGGCCGAAGATCAACGGAAAGGCTGAACCATCAACGGGATCATTATCAGCAAATTACTATACTAGCCAATCGGCTGTTGCTGAACTGTATGATGATTATAACTTATATAGTTTACATAAGGATCTTCCAGAACATATCCGCCGAGATGCGAATAATGATGACTTTTTACTGTTCGTTTCTATGTTGGGACATCACTTTGATTTAATCAAAGTTCATATAGATGCCATTAGTAGAATGTTTGTTCGTTCGCATGACTCCAATGTGGGAACTCCAACGAAGTTGGTTAAAAAGTTATTGGAATCATTCGGCTGGCAAATTAGAACACAGGGTGCGCAAACCGATCTTGTTAATTATCTATTGGGTAAGAAGCAAGATGGAACGTTATATTCTACAACATCAGCTAAACAACGAGAAGAAGAGCTTCATCGTAGATTTTTAAATAATCTTCCGTATATATTAAAAACAAAAGGAACCCGTGCATCAATCCGGGCATTGTTCAATATGTATGGCATCCCTCTTTCTATTATAAGAATACAAGAATTCGGCGGACCTAAATTAACATCCGATGTTAAGCGGTATTATACGTTTGATGATCCAACGCAGTTATTAAATATGTCTGGATCCAATCAAATAGAACTGGATATAATTGATACTAATCTGGGAAGAAAGCCAGATGCATTTGAAATAACATTTAGAACGGAAACCAGGCCTGCGGGGTTTGGGTTGAATACAAGCGGGTCATATCAATTATTAACTGGTAAGGATTCATCAAATTCATATGTTACATTGAATGTGGATTCTGTCCCTGGATCGGATTTTAATGGTAAAATAAGATTGGTGGTTTCTGGTTCTACTGGTAACTTAGCAGTGACTTCATCCAAGCTTCCAATTTTTGATAATGATTTATATACAGTTGGGTTGATACGAACACGATCAGGAACATCCGATTCTATTGATGTGTATGTTAAGAAGGCAATATATGAATTATTCACACATGAAGTATCGGCATCATTAACAGTTCCCGATTCAATGTGGGAATCTTCATCATTGATGCAAATAGGAAATGATTTTTATGGCAGTGTAAGTGAATTTAGAGCTTGGAAATATCCGATATCGGAAGATGTATTTGATAGACACGTACTGTATAATGAATCTATTAGCGGTGATAACTATACATCATCATTAAGCGACATGGTAATACGTATACCGTTTGAACGTCCGCAAAATCTAAACACAAATACATCATTAACAAACTTTGCTTGGACTGGGAGCAATGGATATAACGTATCAGCCGCTACTGCTTCTAACTTTTCTTCTATAACATCCGACCCGTATCATTTTGAATACATAGAAATGGACTCGGCTGTAGAAGTACCATCCATAGGGTTTAGACCGGATACTGATAAAATAAGATTTGAATCTCAATCTCTATTAGATACTGCTGAACTCAGCACTACTACTAGAATTACTAAAAAACAATTTGATCAGTCACCAATAGATACCAATAAACTTGGGATATTCATATCACCAACAGATGAAGTTAATCGTGATATAATTCGTTCATTTGGCGGTCTTGATTTTATGAATGAAATTGGCAATCCTGCTGATTATTATTCGTCATCTTATTCATCCCTCGATGCTATAAATGAACACTATTGGAGTAGACATTCCAGCGGGATGAACATATATGACTATATCACATTGGTTCGTCAATTTGATAATACCGTTTTTGATTATATAGATGATGTGAAGCCTGCTAGAGCCAAAGTTGTGAAAGGTCTTTTAATAGAACCTCATATGCTTGAACGAAATAAAGTTCAACACAAAAAACCATCAAAAGAAAATCTGTTCTGGGATGGTAAAATAGATGCGGCAAGTACGGGTTCATTTACAAATGAATATCCAACATACGAATCAAATAATGTTGATTTAAATGATAACTTTATAGTAAGTGGTAGTTATCCAACATACGAAGATACTATAGAATTAACGGATGAAATTTCAGTAACAGGAGAAAGTCTGTACTGGACTGGTTCAATACCAGCTCCGATTGCAGATAATGATGTATCGGGTAGTTATCCAACATATGAAGCTACCGTAAGAGCAAACGTTACAGCATCTATTTCGGTTGATTACGAAGAAACATCTAAAATGACTGTTGTTGGGTTTGAAGAAGATTTTAAAATACCAAGATCACTATCTCCTGTTTTTCCTGGCGGTGGGTATGGTGAACCCCAATCGGCATTCGGTATATATGCAAAGAATGGGTATGCTAACATAATATTCACAAAAGAAGGAAAAAGTAAACAAAAAAGATTTAAGGTTGAATTGATTGATATAGCAGTATCCAGTTCGATATCACAGCTATTGGCGGGACAAACACAAGGACAGGCTGGTGAATATGGAACGGTGGTTGTGGATGATACACATAAGGTTCTAAATGTTTTAAACATTTCAGCATCCTTTACAGTAGGGTCGGACCGATTGGATGGGTATTTACCATTTCACAGGATATTTACTACAGACCTTACACGTGGACTTAACAATTCCTATTATGATGGGTCCAAAACAACAGGAAATAGCTTTGTTGATAATGCTAAGCCTGTAGAAACATTCATTTCTAAGCCAGGCGTATTGAAGGTTAACAAGAAAGGTAATTCTGAAACTGAACCAATATTAGAAATTGAGTAACCCATTTAAACTTAGAATGATGAAAATAAAATTAAGTAATATTTATCAATGACCACAAAGGAAACCCACTTTATTGAAGGAGTAGATGAATTTTGTGGTCACTTATATTTAATAATGTACAACATACCACAGGGACTACGGAAATTTACGCCCGTGAAGATATGAATTTAACAATAGTTGATTCAGTTCGGGAATCCACTTTCTTTAGGAAGTGTTAGTTCAATGTTAGATTTCAAATAAGAGAAAAAACTATGGCCTATTTAGACAACACAACTATTACAGTTGATGCTATTCTTACCAAAAAGGGAAGAGAGCTACTTTCATCCGGGCGGGGATTGGGAATTACGCAATTTGCATTATCCGATGATGAAATTGATTATTCGTTATATGATACCGCACACCCTCTTGGAACTGCATATTACGATAGTGCTATTAAAGCACTACCAGTCGTTGAAGCGACGCCGGACGAAACGCAACTTCTTAGGTATAAGTTGGTAACACTACCGAAATCAACAACACGAATACCGCAGGTTGATTCTGGAATATCAACAATAATTAGGCAATATAATCAAGGATCTACTCCGTTTGCACCATCCACAACGGGCGGCGGTAATACTAGACTGGGATATACTGCGATTCTACATAATAGACGGGCGGGAGAAATCATAGGATCAGGACTCGAAGGGGTAACAGTTGGTTCTATTCCTATTTTCCTTGGAGATGTTGGTTTAGCAACAGCACAAGTAGTTAAAGGAAAATCGTTTGAGTTTATTCCAAACTCACAGGTAACAACGGATGTTACAACAAAAATTACAATCATAGGTAACGAAACAGGTGGAACTTCTGAAATTTCAGTTACAGTTACAGCACCAACATCGTAATAGAGGATAAATAATGGCATTAGACACAACCGGCAACTTAGCAGCACGACTTCAGGCGTATATTTCAAATCCTGGTAACTCAGGCGTAGATACTAACGCCCTTGTTAGTATCGTCAACGACTTCTTGCCATCCGGACAACGGGTCGGTACAACAGAACAGGGAGTAACGACGGGTGTATTTAAACGACTCGGTCCGAATGATATAGTAACTGGAAAGAACGAAGTTGTTACTATTGGACTGTGGTCGGGCAATACCGGCAGCTTAAATACATTCCATACCAAATCTGCCCAGGATACTGGAAATAGCGGTAGGTATTATACAAATGTATATCAAGAAGCAACATCATCTACTACAGCAGAAGTTCAATTTGCTTTAGCATATGGGCATGTTAGTGGTAAGGGTTCTCCATCGTTAGCCAATTCGGATAGTTCTGTTCTTTCAACGAAAGCAACATACACTCAATATAGGAATCTGTTACTAGAACCAACTGATACTAGATTTACCGTAGTGACTGGATCGGCAGCTGGATCAACTGATATAGATGATATATATGTTGTTAATGTGAAGAGAAGTAGATATAAAGAAAAATTGGATCCAGGAAATTGGCAAATGAAGCTTAGCGGATCTAATGGATATATGGTGGATCTAATAGATGATTCCGGACAGAAATTGTCAGATACTGTCGGTAGAGCAGGTAGGGTATTTAATATCGTATCCGGTTCATTGAATCTTGGTTCTCCATCTGCATCTATTTACGCAACAACAGCAGATAATGGACAGGGATATGGATTATTTTATCCCGATATTGGTATTATGGTATTAAATCCATCCGCTCTTAGCTCATCGGTTGGTTCTGAACTAGAACCCAATAAATCATTATCAGCATATCAATACAATCAACGATTGTTATTCACAGCAATATCGGGCGGAGCAGATTTTCAGGCCAGATCAACTGAAAACGTTAGTTCCAATCATTACTTCATTAGGTTGAACAACAGAGAATTCAATTTCTCAAATAATCCAACATTCACAACAGGAAGCATTGGACAATTCTATCATTCAACGATGGAAGGTGATCCAAGAGTATATCCGACAACTATTGGATTATACAACGATGCAAATGAAATAATAGCTGTAGCGAAATTAAGCCAGCCAATTAAGAAATCATTTGATTCAGAAGCGTTGGTCAAGGTGAAACTGGACTTTTAATAAATAGAGATAACTATGCGTGATAGAATAAATGAAATGAGACAATTCCTTAACTTGGTGGATGTTCCGGCGGTCGGTGGTGATGCGGTTGGTGCTCGAACTAATAATGTGGATGAAGGAAAGGTTGATATTAAGAAAGCTGATTTTTCTGAATATGGACCCCAGCATGTTAAGTTAAGAGACGCTCTAGTCAGCGCGGGTGCTAAGGGTAAATTTGATGAATCAAAAAATACATTTGATGTATCATTAAATGGTATAGATGTTGAGTTTGAAGCCGGCGACGAAAACATTTTTATCAAATTCAAATCAAACGGATTACGTACAAAGGGTGCACCAGAGGATAAGTTGGTAAATAGCCTCAAAGGCTTTTTAAAGTTTATCCATAACTACGGTTAAGCACACATTAAAGTACCAATATTAAACCTTCTCATATTTATATGGGAAGGTTTTTATTTATGTGATAAATATGATTAAACGAATAGATACACAGGACGTTTCTATACGGCCATTTAAAACTTATAAACTGTGGGAATTGGATCAAGGTTCTAACGGTATAAAAGTATTTCGCGGTGTACAAGAAACGGGAAGCGTATTCATGTCAGCATCGGTAGCCAGGACACATGGTGTACCAAAACGCTCTATATTTGATGGTATAAATCAAATGTATTACAAGAATAATACCAATTTCAAAATAATAGGACAAAAAGGAACTTACGAACAAAATATACGAACCATTCATAATTTTTGTAATGTAATTAGTATTCCAGGTATCTACTTCGGTGAAGAAATAAAACCATCAACGGTACAGGTAACCGATACAGCGACCGGTCGTACATATATAGATGATGGTAAAGGAAATCTTATAGATAGCGTTACATCATCAATATCGATCGGTAATGTTATTTATCCACATGGGTTGGTAATCGGAACCCACACGGGATCTCTATATTCAGAATCTTTCAGTGGAAACTTCGACCTACAGTTTAGGGCAACATCAACGATCTATGAAATGGAAATTTTCTTAGAAGTAAATGATGGAGAATTTAACGTATCTACAAATCCAACCGCATATATTACCGATACGGGTAGTATTTGGAATGGATTTATTAGAAAAAAGGGTTGGTACGACGTTCCAGGTCAAGGTGAAACCTTTTATGACTTAAACTACACCTCATCGTTCAACAGTGCTTCGTATGGTGGGTTTGGTGATTATGGGTATTCATCATCATTGGACCCCACAGGGTCTTACCTGGCCCCGTACATAACGACGATAGGGTTATATAACGATAACCTAGAAATGGTTGCGGTTGCTAAGTTAGCAAATCCTGTTAAATCTCTTCCGGATTTGCCTGTGAATTTTGTGATTAGATTGGATATATAATAAATTAATATGTGGAAATTCGAAAATAAAATTATAAACAGTATAGATGACATGCCTGAAAATACGATTGGTTTTGTCTATGAAATAAAACACATTCCGAGTGGACAGATATACATTGGAAAGAAGCAGTTGTTTTCTGAACGCAATGTAAAGATTGGAAAACGGGAACTTGCACAGATCAAAGAGGAACGGAAACGGTTGGGTATGCGAGGGAGAGTACCGGCTAAAAAGAAAGTAATAAAGGAAATGGATTGGCAAAATTACTATGGATCATCTCCCACCATGAAAGAACTGGTAAAAAGCGGCTCGGCAGATGAATTTGATCGCAATATCATTCGGTTCGTTGATTCAAAAAAGAAGTTAACGTACTATGAAGAAAAAGAATTATACACCAGAAGCGTACTTGAATCCGATAATGAATATATCAACGACAATATCGCAGGTCGGTTCTTTCGGAGAGACCTAATAATTGGATAGACACTGTTAGTAGTTTACCGAACTAAATTTATCTTCTTTCTTAATCTCTATTAGATTGTCAATAATGTCTCGCATTACATCCAAGTGAGATATCACCATAATGTAATCAAACTGACCCTTTAGGTAATCGAATAACCAAGACAAATTATTGATGTTGTTCGAGTCCAATGTACCCATTCCTTCATCAATAACAAGGAAATTTGATCGTGGTAGATGGCAAATGTTCATCAATGCAACTCTAATGGCCAATCCACTAATAAACCTTTCCATCCCAGAACACATTTCAAGTGGCCAAGATGATGTTTCATAAACAAGCTTTCCATTGATACTTTTTCCATCCATTTCCAGTTGCATACCAAAGTCTACTACTTGCTGTAGAATGTTATTCACTTCTCCTTCTATAAGCGGCAATGCTTTCATAATCAATTCATACGGAATTCCATCACGCTTGATAGCGGTAAGATAGTATTCATATGTTTTGTATATGTTTTCTAATTCTTTCAGTAAATTTAAATCTTCATTACACTTATCAAGATTAGTTTTTGTTGTGGCAAGGTTTCCATTTATACGTAGAAGTTCATCATTTAACATATCAATCTTCTGATCCAATGTAACTATATCACTATCAATACTAGATATTTCCTTATTCAATGTATTGTTTGATTTGATTGATTCTTCTAATTTATAATATTCATTTATTGATGTATTGTTATCCTTCAGCGATGATTGATATTTTTGTATGCTTGATTTTCTTTCAGCATGCGATCTTTCTAATTTGGCAAGGTCTATTTGTTTTTTTGACTTATTGGATAGTAGGTATGAATAATCATTCCAATCGGATTCTATGGAACTATTAGCCTTTATAAAATCTGATAGTTCATTTGATTCTACGATTAGTTTCTTCATTTCTATAGTGCATTCTTTCTTTTCTTTCTTGATAAGTATAGAACTTGACTTCAGCTTATCTGCGTTTTCTATACAATATGAACAGTCTAAATCATATTCCAGCCCACCATATTCATATAACTGTTCTGTTTTGCGTTCTATTTCTGTTCTGATACTATCTATTTCCAATATGAGTTCGGCTTCTTTTCTTTTCTTTTCCTTATAAACGACGTTTCGGCTTTCTATATCTTCACTTTCATATTTACGTATTCTTGCTGTTATGGATTCAATGGATTTCTTTTTTTCTTTTATATCCAATGATAGATGATCCAATTCAGATTGAATACTTTTTATATTTTCACTTATGGATTTTTTATTTCTCTCTAAAGATTCAATGTTTGTTATTTCTGGGTTTACCTTTACAATATCTCTAACAAGATTTAATTTAGCCGCTGTTAGTATTGTATATTCTTTCTTTGAATCACTAAGTTCTTTTTTCTTATTTTTATATGACTTTTTGTAAACCTTGAGTTGGGATTTATATTCAACCAGTTTAGTATCATAATCAATAGACTTCATTTTCCGAATCTGAGAATTAACATCCTTAATGTTTTCAGCGGCGATTTGGTATAACTTATCAAATATATCAATTCCCATAAACTGTGCTAGGAGATCTTTTCGTTCGGACTGTGATTTGTCAATGAATATAGCATTCTTATTCTGTAGTGATAGTGTTGTAAGAACAAAATCATCATATGAACCTATATACCGACGGATTATATCATTTGTTCCTCTTCTATGTTCACCATTCAAATTTATTTCGTTTCCATCTACATCTTTCCAAAAGTTTACATCTACTTTAACAGAACCATCTTTCTTTCTCTTCGCCGACCGTTGAATAAAATATGATACACCATCTATTTCAAGTTCAAGCTTACACTCAAAGTTATTTTTTTGATTATTCATAATGTGGGCTGCTTTGTACGCCCGACTGCACTTGTCGAATATACAAAATGAAATAGCGTCAAATATAGAAGATTTTCCGCTAGCATTTGGAGCGAATAATCCATAAGCTCCCTTCATGTCGGTAAAATCAATATGGTTGTTTTCTCCATATGAAAACATATTTGAAAATGTGAACTTTTTTGGTTTCCAATTCACATTTTTTGCTATATCATTTTCATCCAACTGTGCGTTGAGATTCCGGTTAATATCAAATATATCATTGATAGTAGATTCATCAACAAATAAATTTCTATCCAGATAATCTTTAATTAGTTCATTTTGATATTCTATATCAGATACATTTCCAAGGTTTAGTTTGTTATCTCTATTACCGGCATTAAGTCTTGATAACGTATCCATTCGAGTAACCGTAAACTCATTGGCATTATAATTTGACCTAACAGTAGCCAGTGCTCTTTTTAAATCGGACGCTGTTGTGTTTGTCACTCTGATACGTAACCTTGGTATTTCCGGCATATCATCAACAATAGGAACCACTCCATTATCAATGTTTAGTGTATAGTATCCCCATTTGTTTTTTATATCTACGAACTTACAATCAATAATATGACCGGCTTCATCAAAATCCCATTCAACAAACCCATGATTTTCCAGTGATTCTCCGTGGTTTTGTTGTATCATAGAACCAGGATATACAACCACCATATCATCCGAAGATTCCATTATTTGTCTCTTATGGATATCACCACACATAACAGCCTGGCAGCCTGTGAACACATCACTTGTTATTGACCTATTAGAAACTTCATACCCAATATCAGTTCGCGCGGTGTGTATAGGTCCGTGAAATAACCCAATATACGTTCCATCTGAATTTGATAAATCGGGCCAATCTTCTTTATCTTCAAATATACCATAATGAACAAATTTGAGATTGGCAATATTATATATGCCAGAATGTTTGATATAAACAATTCGATCATTGTTCATGTTTTCCACGATGGGAGATAAAACATCAAGCCGATATGGATTATTAAGATTGGCGTCGTGGTTTCCTGGTATAACAATAACAGGGCATATTTCAGCTAATCGACGAAAAAGTTCCGATACTAACCTAATGAGTTCAGGACTCATTTCTGTTTTGGCATGGACAATATCACCAGCCAAGTAAATTATAGAGTCTTTTGTTTTCTTTGATTGTATTTCTTTATAGAAAGATTCAAATACATCTCTATATTCAGTATGCCGCTTTAAATTTCGTATGTGAATATCGGCAATGTGAAATATTTTATCCACATAATCAATTCCAATATTCATGTCTGTACTATCAACCATATAACTTTTCTCTAATTAAATCTGAGAATCCAAAATCTTTTGACTTGTTTGAAGCTTGTTCATATTCTTCATTCCCCATTTCAGATGGGTCCTTTCCGGATAGCTTGATGATAGATACAGTTATACCCTCTCGCATCAATCTATTTGCTATCCTAAGCGAATCATCCTTTGCGTCATCATCGAGCGCTATTGATATTTTTCTAACCTTTTCTTGTATTATTTTATCATATAATTTAATTGGGATGTTTTTCCCCAACAATGGAATACTATTTCTCTTAATAGCAATTGCATCAAATACCCCCTCGCATAACGTAATAGGTTCGTTCCAATTTATTTGTAAATCAAACACTATAACATTTTTTGATATTGGAGGGTTTTTGTATTTGAATGATTCATATGGATAGTATGAACGAGCGATGAAGTAATTCAATTGCCCACTACTGTCATATGATGGAATTATAATACGTCCTTTATAAATACCGATGGGACAAAATCCGATGTTGTACTTCACTATATCTTCATAAGAAATGTTTCTTTTTTTGATGTAATTAAATGCCATATTATAATCTATATCATTGGATGGTGTTTCCAATGAAATATATTCTCGGGGGAGAAGTATTATGGGGTCTTCATCTACATGGATATGTTTGGATGTATTGGTATTTTTTGAGTATACCGATAGTACATCAAGGGTTGATTTGGGGGCATTTAGTTTTCTGGCCAAAGAAAAAAGGCTTCTTCCCTTGGCAGAACATACCCAACAATTCCATTTTTGAGATAAAATGTTTAATTGGAGCTTTGGTTTTCTGTGGTGACAGAATGGACAATGAAATTTATATTCATCCCTAATGGGATATGCATACCCAAGTAGTGATTTAAGAATTTCTAAAATACGTTGCTCATTATATTCCATCAATCAACTAACAGTATTTTTTGTCTTTCATTTGGTACAGGCCGGCACATATCTTCTATCAGTCGTTCAATTGTCTTTCCCATGATTCTTCCATGTTCCTCACAATATTCCTTTAACATCATATGCACTTCGGCATCTATTTTAATGTTCTTTTTAGATGGTTTTTTCATATCCTTTATAGTAAATAGACAATTGTATGAAAATAGTATACTACACCACACCGATTTCATTCAATATTAAAATATCCCGATATTTACTCTAAAGATTAGAGATACACATGCCAAAAATAAAAAGATTTAGTGAATTTAAGGGATTATCTGGATATGGAGTATTTGTGGAAGATAGGACCGCCAATTCCACATATTTTAATGTCACAGAATTGGGAGATACATTTACGGGCGGAAAGAATGGATTCCTTATAGCCGGCGGAAAGCATTTAAAGCAAGGAACAGAAGTTAAGATAGAAATACTTGATGGAAATGGTGATATCGTATATTCAGAAGTTGCAGATGGTCGTCCTGAATATTATGAAGGTATATCAAAAGTCGTTTCGGCCTGGGTTTATAACGATACACCGATTGGTACAGGAACAATTACGATTCTCGGTGAACTGGAAACATATTTGGATGAATCTGGAAATACAATACCCGTACCGGATGAATGGAAGGATATATACAATATCAGATGGAGCAAACGTGTACAGATAAATAGATTACTCCCAAATGAAACCAAGGTCAGGTTTTTCAAAAGACCAACGATTTCAGTAAACGAAATAATACGAGTTACTAAAGAACGATCAGTAACAATTCTTGTTCAGACGGGAAGTATTACAGGAACTCCACTATCACCACCGGATGGGGATGACTGGTTCCGTTATAGAGGAAATACAGATTATAGGCTGATTATAGATGATGGAACAGGATCCTGGTCTGGTTTATTAGAAAACAACGGGACAATTACAGTACCGACATTAAGTCAATCATATTCAACGACTGTTGCTGATATTATTAATTCCACATCACTTAAAGCAAGAACCCCATATTTCATAACAGCATCCAATGTACAAGAATCCACTGCGTATACGCAAACGGTTACTGAATTTACATCGGCTGGGTATACAGCATCATATCAATCTGAAAGTTTTTCTTTAGATAATTCTGTATCTAGTTCATTTGCTAGGGTATCAATATCCGATCTGGAAACATTTGCAGGTGATGTCCATCGCATTAAATTATATAGAAAGTCAATCGGAGGTAGTATAGAATCTGATTATGTGTTAATTCAGGACTCTACAATTATTCCAAATGAAATATTGAGAGACGATGCAAAAACTGGAATAGAAGCACTGACTGGAATATTCCAAAAGCAATCGGACGTTACAAATTATTGGTCAACATCATCAAATAATCTTACTGTAACACAAAATGATGATACGTTGTTTAGGTCTGTATATCTGAGCGGTTCAGATTATTCAAACGGAAATGTATATTCTTTCTATTATAACACACCAGCTACATTCAACGATGTATCAGAATATAGAATATCATTTTCAGCAATTGGTATCGGTGAAGAAGCCGAACTTGAAGTTTATATGTCTGGTTCTTCTTTTAATGAAGCGTCTGCTTCTGCTATATCACAAACTAGTGAATATGGAAAGTTGATATCATCGATGAAGGTTGATATAAATGATAGGGGATTTTTTGAATACGATCAAAACTTTATACCAGATCAAGATGGCTCTGGGGTATTAAACTTTGTTATATATAATGGGGAATTTTATTTGAATGAAATATCTCTAATAGAATATTCAGAAAATAGCTTTAGTCCAAATACATTCAACATCGTTGTAGAATCACCATCTGTTATTAACCAACAAACATTCCAATTCAGAGCAGAATTTTTTGATATAAATTCAAATAAAATTCCAGTTGAAATAGAATCGGATAAAATAATATTTGATGGAGTTCCAGCGGGAGGGCCTGATATATCATTAGTTCCAACAAAAACTATATTTACTTTTGATAAAGTAACGGGCCCGTCCGGAAGTGTCACATATGATCCAAATCCTGTTCAGCAGTCTATTACATTTGCAATAAATAAAGGAACACAAACACAACCAATAACATTTACATCACAGGCATATGATAATACAGGCACATTAATTCCATCCGCTTCGTATATAAACTATTCATCATCGTTTTCTGGTAGTATTGCTTCGGGTTCTACTATAAGCCATTCGTTCGATTACCCAGGATTATTTTCAATAGTATCAGATACTGCTGCCGTTCTTAATATAGCCGGATATACGGGATCTAATGCAGATTATACCCAATCCGTAGATTCTATCGTATATACAGCATCATCCGGTCGGGTACAAACAACAACAACAGTTTATAGGTTAATAGAAACAGATTTTAGTAAAACAGTTAGATTGGAAGCGGATGACTATCAAATTGCATATGATGGCGTCGGAGCCAACCCCGACCCATCCAGCGTTACATTGACGGCGACTGCACAAAGCCACAGTGGCAGCGTTTATTATGAATTTATTAGCGGAAGTGTGACGTTACAAAACACAACTAGTAACACATACATATACACACCACCATCTACTGTTTTCAAAAGCACTCCTATTCGTGTTAGAACACGTGAAGGATTTGCAAATAATTCATTAATTGCTACGGATTCTGTATCAATATTTGCAACACAAGATGGTGAAAGCGGGCATACCATATTCTTAACAAATGATTCACATACATTTCAAACATCTAATAGTGGTGATGTTTCATCGTACGTAGATGGTGGAACTGGTATCCAAGCATATAGAGGAAATTTACAATTAATATCTGAACATCCTCTATCATCTGTAAATAAGTTTTCAGCATCAGTATTGACCGAATCTAATATATCAGCCGGTACGTTTTCTGACACATCGGGTGGTTCGGAAATAACGGTTGGCGATCCATCTAATATGACAGCCATCAATGCATATATTGAATATACAATATCGGTAACAAATGCAGAAGCAGAAGTGTCGGAATTCAAAAAACGGCAATCTTTCAGTAAAGCGATTGCCGGTGCGACCGGATCAACAGGAGAACTATATGTTATTACAGCGTTGAACGGTACTGCTATTAAAAATAGCGTGGGATCTATTGAAATTCAATTGCAAAAAGCAAGTTCATCTTTAGAAAGTATTTCATCTGGAAACGTTAAATTATATTCAAACGGGGTAGAATTAAATACAGGTATGACCGGTGTGTCGGTCGGAAATTCACATGGGATTCAATATAATGCTATATTTGTTGCGTCAGGTATTGATGGATCCAGAGTAATACATGCCGAAGATACTGGATCTGGTATAGTTTATGATTCCATTGCATTGGCTGATATAACAGATGGTATACAAACGGGGTGGGTTGATTCAGATAATGGTTTAATATTATTTAGAGAAACCAATGATAATAATTCGTTCAACCCTATGAACACCGGATTAACTGCTTCTTTTGTTGGATCAGATGGAATTACGTTATATGTGGAAGAAATATTAGTGACTCCATCATATACAGCCGGGTCAACTAAGTTGCAATGGGATGAAGGAACAGAAACAGAAACTCAGGTTTCATTGACAGTCAGTACAGGCGCCGGTGATTCGGTATCGGAAGGAGTACCAACCGTTACAAACTCTTTGAATTTTAATTGGACATTTACCGACCCGGTAACATCGGCAACCACTTCTATTGTTGAAACAGTATCTGCTACAGCACAAGGAGCAGACTCCAAATATGTAAAATTAATTTCTGATGATTATCTAGTAGAATATGACATAAACAGCGCAAATCCCGATCCATCGTCTTGGTTACTAACAGCGACTGTATTTAATTCAAGCGGCAGCGTTTATTATGAATTTGTATCTGGTTCAACTACATTACAAAATACAACATCGAATACATATTCCGTCACTTCTCCATCTAACAAGTTCATAAAAAGAACATACACAGTTAATTATCGAGAAGGCTCAAATTCAGGAACAATAATAGACACCGATACTACAACTATAGGTGCTATAAAATCAGGTGGAGACGCCTATACAGCGTTGTTGACAAATGAAGCAGTCGTTTTTCCAGCGGGATCGGGTGGTGTGGTCAGTTCATATGCAGATGGGGGAACAGATATTTACGCATTTGGTGGTAATACAGAACTAATACCCCAGCATCCATTAACATCTGCTAATAGATATTCAGCAAGTGTTGTTACTAACTATAATATAACAGCGGATACAACGCCTACATTTGGCGCCAATTTTATAACATTCGGCGCGCCATCGGGAATGACTGCTAATAACGCATACATAGAATACCTAATTACCACAAAGGATTCTCTTGGTGATAATTTAGCATTTACCAAAAGACAATCATTTAGCAAAGCGAATG
>Ga0136555_1000132_pt1 | contig 29301 bp, 38 predicted proteins | sample AntRauTorckE5432_FD_104927 | JGI IMG/M metagenome (GOLD analysis project Ga0136555, IMG submission 104927) | Saline lake microbial communities from Rauer Islands, Antarctica - Metagenome Torckler E5 #432 | ecosystem: Environmental > Aquatic > Non-marine Saline and Alkaline > Saline | place...
ATTTCATTCCAATCAGTTGTCTTTGCAACATCCTTTGGATGCATGCTGTATTTATTTTCAACAGCAGTTCCCGAACATAAATCTTCCCAATTCTTTTTCGTATCATTATTTAAAATTTGATGACCCGGTTCAAAACCATAACGATTCTTTTCAAATTTTCCGTTAACAATTTTTGCTCCTCCAATTCCTGTTGAAACAGTTATGTAAACACAAATTTCGTGACCGCGTCCTGCGCCCGCTTGCGCCTCCCCCAATCCAACAATGTCTGTATCATTTTCTATATAAACTTTTGCACCTAATTCGTCTTCAAAATGTTTTTTAATTTCAAGCCTCTCCCATTTAGGTAGGTGTGGGGATTTTAAAAGAAAAGAATGTTCTTGATTTAAAACTCCTGCGATTCCAAAAACAATTGCTTCCAAGTCTTCGTCGCCAACCATTTTTTTAATAGTGTCTGTAATTAATTCCAATCCTTCGCGTGGATTTGCTGGAGTCTCTTCAATTACTGGTTTGTCAAAATTAACCAAATCATCAGATTTTGCTACACGAAATTTTGTCCCCCCAATGTCACATGCAATAAACATAATAGAATTATAGCTTATCAACTTACAAAATCACAAGTTTATTCGCTTTATCTCTAACATTTGACTAACAATAAATAATATTATAAAGTTTTTTAAGCGTAATAAAACAACGAAAGGTACATTTTGGCGATAATAACAAATCTGCATTACTTTACACAAGAACAAATTGGGCAAAAATCTTTTATTGGATACGTCTCTAAGAAAGACAAGAAGGTATCAAAAGATTTTCCAACAAAAAGATCTGCAAGAATTTTTGTTAAAACAATGACAGGGATTGAATTCGACGAGGATGAGTCTAAGTGTTTAATAGACATGATTGATTCATCCAGCCTCGAAGAATACAATTCAATGTTAGAAGATCTTTTTGAAGAGATTGAGGAAATGACCTCTGAAGCGAAAAGAGAGTTCGAGAGAATTCAAAATCAATACAGAGACGATTACTAAACTATCTTGGGATAGTTTTTTTTATTAAAACAACTCTTTAAAATATTCCCAATGACTATCTACTCCATTCTTCTTTAAATAATACCACCATTCAGGTCCCCAGAAATACTGATTGCTGAAATCTGTATTTCCAGACAGACGAACCATTTCTTTAACTCTATCTATTCCCATTTTTCTTAATTGTTCATCAATAGGAGTTTTGATAATTGGTTTTGTTAGCCAAGGTTCAATTGAAATTTCGATTAGGAAAGTTTCCTTTTCTCCATAAAGCTTTCTGACAATATCCCGTTTTATATTATAAAAATTATGATTCAGTGGCATTTTAAAATCATCCACCAAATTATTTGCCAGGTAAATATAAAAAGTGGAACCAAATACGTCTCCTCTTTTATAAGCAGCTCCCCAAAATCCTAATTCCCCACTATCTGTTGTCATAACTGGAGTTTCAGGATCTAAATCTTTTACTAATGCAATTTCTTTTTCCAAAAATTCTATATCAGTTTGTGACCCGCAATATTCTTGGACATAACTTGTTAGGAAAGGTTCATTTTCAACTTGCCAATATTTAATAACATCAGAATCTTTGTATCTTTTAACCACGACCTCTAGATATTCTTCGATTTCTTTTTTCTGAGATTCCCAATCTAATTTATTTGCCCAATGAGGAATATGACATTCTGGCCAACGTGGAACTCTTCGCCCAATAGATAAAATTACATCCACCCCATATCTTTCAGACAAAGCAATTTGCCAATCAAGACTTGAAAAATCATACGAATCTTTTGTTTTTTCTATTTCATCCCAGTATGCAACTAAACGAACATTTTCAGAACCTAAATCATTTAATATTGCTTCGTATGTTTCGAACGGATCAAGTTCCAGTTCTTTTGCATATTTCGCACTAAAGGTTACTCCGTATTCTTTTTCAACTGGATTTGCTGGCCAAAACCAAATAATAAAAAAAGAGACTATTAATAACCCAATTAGGTTTCCAAAAAATATAACTTTTGTTTTTAGAGAACTTTCTTCTTCTATTCTTTTTTTAAGATTTTCTATCATTATATAAACAAGAAAAAGAAACCTATCGACATAATAACTATAGCAATTCCTTTTTGAATAATGTCTTTCAAATTGTGATTTTCACCAAATTCAACCGGAGTTAACCTACCAACCGAATATGAAATAATTGTTATAAAAATAAATTGTAATCCTGCCAAAGATTGAACTATTGTTGGGTTTCCTAATTCAATAGCTTTTAAAACCATAAACCCAGCAACCCCTCCTATAATAGAATTTCCAATCACCCAAAGCCCTCCACTCTTTCCAGATTGTTTTGTATTCTCAAAAAGTTTTTCAATGTAATCTGGAATTACCAAAAAGAAAATTACCGCAAACAAAATTCCAATTCTAGACCAGAAAAATCCATTATCAAAAGATGTTGTATTAAACATAAATTTTGTAACGGTAATATTTACTGAGAATGCTATTCCAGACAAAAGTGACAAAATTAAAACTTCTTTATTAAAACGAAAATGGGAAATGAAAAATGTTCCTGCAACCAACAGAATGAACCCTAATAGAAAATTTGTAGACAACGTATCCCCTAAAAATAAAGTGCTCAGAATAAAAACTCCAACTGCACTTAACGATGTAATAACAGGCACAACATCTGATGCATCTGCCTTTGCAAGAGCACTGTATAAATAATAAAGCGAATAAAAGAAAGAAAAACCAAACATAACGGCCGCCAACGCGAATTTAAAATCTGGAATTTGAATATTATAAATTGAAGGAAAAACGAATCCTCCTAAATCCAGTGGGATGAAACCTAGTGCAAAAATTAAAAGAGATAGGATCGATAAAAGACTCACAAAAAAAGCATAGACGAAAGGTTTTGAAACTTTTTTAGAAGTAACAATAAATTTATCTATCAAAGATGTAACTGCGAACATTAATTGTCCAATTACAACCAATATAATCCAAGGTGCCATATCCTTATTCTAGCGTTAAAGCGTTATCGTCACAAATCTTTTTATAAATATACGCAGATTTTCTAACTTTTCTTTCCTTAGTTTTTGAATCAACCTTAATCAAACCAAAGTTTTGAGTATATCCATGTGACCATTCGTAATTATCCAAAAGAGACCAGTACATAAAACCTCTAACATCCACACCGTCCTCTATCGCGTGATGCATCCAGTGAACCAAGTCTTTAAGGTATTCAGCTCTGTGTTTGTCTTCCCTGTCAGCAATACCCGCCTCTGAAATATAAATTGGTTTTCTATAAATTTTTAAATCTTTTAGAACATGGTAAATACCCTCTGCATTTAAATCCCAACCCATATCATTCTTTTCAAACTTTTTTTGTTTTCCAAAATTTTGTGCAAAATAAAAATTAAGCCCGATTGAATCTGTGAAAGGTGCAGTTAAAATCATAATCCTATGATTCCAATACCAATTGGATGCCCATTTTGCAATCAGATTCCAAGGCTTCCAATCACTAGTAAACCAAAAATTATCTTTAACGATGCTGACACGAATTGTTTTATCAATTTTTTTGATTTTTTTATAAGTCTGAATATGTGCACGAACCAAATTAATAAAAACTATTTCACTAGCGATTGGATTTATTTTAAAAGGAGGCCAATTGTGTCTGATATATCCATTCATTACAAAAACCATAGGTTCATTCATTGTTGCCCAATCCTTACACAGATCACCTAATTCATTTACAACAAATTCTGAATATCTAGCGAAAATTTTTGCAGAGTCGCGTGCCTCAAATCCTCCACGGTCCACAAACCATTCTGGCAAAGTAAAATGCCAAAGAGTTACAAACGGTTTCATCCCACGACGAATCATTGCCATTAAAACTTTTCTATAATGCTCAATTTCTGCTTGATTGAATTCCCCTTCCCTAGGTTCTATACGAGACCATTCAATAGAAATTCTTTGTGCATTATGTCCAAGTGTTTTTGCCAAGTCAAAATCCTCTTCATATCTGTTATAGTGATCTGTTGCAGAACCTGCCTCTGGAACTTTTCCAGTTTTTGCTGCACGTGCCCAATCATTATTATAAATCCCCCCTTCAACTTGATAGGATGCAGTTGCCGCACCCCAATAAAAACCATCTGGAAATTTAAGAGACTTTTTCATGAAAATATTATAGCAAATCACCACAACCAAAAAAGTTAGTGTGGTGATAAATAAAAAAACCGAGAGTTGTTAACTCTGCGGTTTATAGAAAACTAATTTTCCATCTTCTACTTTGACACTATCTCCTTTAGGAAACCAATATCTTGTGAACTGAATAGCTATCAAATCTAATTTTTTTACTTTATTAGAATCAGGAAAGCACATCAATCTTTTAAAAGAAGGTAGAATACTTTGAACTAACGGGGTTTCATTTTTTAAATCATTAGGAATTATCCCAAAAATTATGTCTAAATATCCAAAATCACCATTACTTAAAGCATCATATATCTTTTTAAAGATGGGGTAGATTATATTTATAATCTCTACCACTTGTTCAGTAGAAACCATCCTCTCTTCAATATTGTAATGTCCTGCTGCTATCTTAACAATTTTTGTATATGCATCATGAGAATAAATATCTATCCTAATAAGATTTCCATTCCCTTCTCCTCCACCCTGACACCTAGGTTTTCTATGATGAAAGTTGAAATCACAACCATTCTCTTTCTCTTCTTTTGTTAAGTAAGCCTGAATTTTTCTTGAACCAGTCTTACATCTTTTTCTAAAAGTTTTAGACTTCTTTTTTAGAGTTTTGTTTTTTCTGTAATTTCCTTTTCTAGCCACTTCTAACACCCCTTTGTTAAATTTCAAATCTAATCTTAAATTACCACTTTCAAAAAAATCAGCAAGTAAACTACAAAACGCAGATCTTGTGGCTCGTATCTAAGTGGCCTGTTGCTTCTAACTTATTTCTTCTTCAAATATTGATGAATAGCAATAAAGCTTGAGAATGCTCCGATAAAAATTCCTGAGAAGAATATAATTAGAAACATTTGTCCAAAGTTTTGTAGATAATAATTAAATAGATTCAGATCAAAGAATAATGTTGAAATTTTTGGACCAATATAAAAAGTTACAGGATAAAGTAAGATCAAAACAAGTAAACTGGAAACGACTCCATAGAGTGCACCTGCCACAAGAAACGGTCCTTTAATATAAGATCGGTCTGCACCAACTAAATTCATAATTCTAATCTCGTCTTTTGAAATAAACATTGCCAACCTAATAGTATTCAAAGTAATCACAACAGAAAGAATTACAAACAAAACCGTAACGATAATTCCAAACTGTTCTCCGGCATTAATAATTAAATTAAGTTTTTCAATTGCTTCTTGCTTTCGTGCATAGTTAACTGTTTCAATAATTGAACCCAATTCTCCTGCTGGATAATTTTGATCCAAGAAAACTTGAATGCTTTCATATTGAGAAGGGGCTTTTGCTTTTATATTCAAGGCTGCTCCAAGTGGATTTCCATTTAATTCGTCGAGTGCTGCCAGAATTTTTTGATCTTCTTTATGGCGTTCTTTGTATTGTTCTAATGCCAAATCTGCACTAATGTATTTAACTGATTCTACTTCTGGTAAATTTTCTACTTGTGCTTTTAATGTCAGAATTTCATCTTCGATAGCAGTTGTAACTATATTTACACTAACATCAACTTTTTCACGTAGATTTTCCAAAGTATGATCCAAAAGTGCGCCTGTAAAAATGACAGAGCTTATTATAAAAAGAGTAACAACCATTACCAATACAGCAGAAAGAGAAACTACGCCGTTACGTAAAAAATTAACAAACCCTGTTCTAAATATTCTTTTGATATTAACCCATAACATATTTTATTTTTCGTAACGCCCAGTCGGATCGTCTCTGACTATTTTACCATCTTCCATCGTGATTACCCTTTTTCCTAATTCGTCGATTACTCCTTTATTATGAGTAGTTAGTATGACAGTCGTTCCCAGCTCGTGAATCTTTTTGAAAATTTGAATAATTTCATAAGTGTTTGCAGGATCCAGGTTTCCAGTCGGCTCATCAGCGACAATTACATCTGGTTGGTTCACAATCGCACGAGCAATTGCCACCCTTTGTTTTTCTCCTCCAGACAATTCACTAGGGAAACTGTAGGCCTTATCGAAAAGTCCGACCAATTCCAAAACATAAGGAACATCAGATTCAATTTCTTCATCTGTCTTTCCTGCTGCCTCCATAGCGAAAGCAATATTTTCATAAACATTCTTATGAGAAAGTAGTCTGAAATCTTGAAATATTGTTCCGATTTTTCTACGAAGCTTATTGACGTCAGATCTTCCCATGTCATGAATATCAGATGAACCATAAAATACTTTTCCTTCAGATGGAGATTCCTCTACCAAAAGCATTTTAATAAGAGTAGTTTTCCCTGCACCAGAATGACCAACAATAGAAATAAATTCATTCGGCTCCACCTTCAGACTGATGTCTTCCAAGGCTTTTGTTTCGTCGTCGTAAATTTTTGTAACTTTATCGAAATAAATCATTATTGTTCTTTATATTCTTTCATAGCTTGTATGAACAAGTCAATTTCTCCATTCAATACTTTATCCACATCACTAGATTCGGTGTCTGTTCTATGATCCTTAACTAATTTATAAGGATGCAAAACATATGAACGAATCTGACTTCCCCATTCCGCAGTCGAAGTTTTTGAAATAGACATACTGTCGATTTCTCCTCTTTTTTCTGCTTCCCTTAGTGCATAGATTTTACCATAAATTATGTCCAATGCTTTTTCTTTATTTTGAGCCTGTGAGCGTTCTGATGAAATAAAAGTGCTGATTTTAGTTGGTTTATGAACGACGCGAACTGCAGTTTCTCTTTTGTTCACATTTTGTCCTCCAGGTCCTGATGATTTAGTAAATTCAATTTCTAATTCGTCTTCTGGAATTTTGAAATCTGTCTTGTCTGAAAATTGAGGAATTACTTCTACCATCGCAAAAGAAGTTTGACGTTTTCCTGCAGAATTAAATGGAGATTTTCGAACGAGGCGGTGTACACCTGATTCGTGTTTTAAATCTGCGTAAACATTTTTTCCTTTAACTTCAAAAGTTATTGATTTGTATCCTCCGTTTGGATTTTTATTTTCATCCAAAAAATCAATCTGCCAATTCTTGTTTTGAGAAAAATTCAAATACATATCCAAAAGCATTCTGACAAAATCTTCTGCGTCTTCTCCTCCAACTCCTGCAAAAATTGTAAGGGCCGCATTTCCTTTATCATATTTCCCTACTCCTTCCATCTCATCTTTTAAATCTTGCATTTCTTTTATTAAAGACTGTGCCTTATTTGAATCATTCCAAAAATCTGGCAACAACATTTGTTCCTCTATTTCTTTTATTTTTGATTCGATTTCGAGCTTGTTCATGAAAACTTATTTTAGCATTTATACCTTATTAAAATAATCTTCAAAATCTTCTATCATTACGTCTGCTGTTATACCAGGCCCTGCACCAGGTCCACTAGCGACCTTTTCATTATTAATTAATAAACAATTCTCAACTCCATCAGGAATCCAACCAGAATTAATATCTTCAATAAAACCAATTTTTGTTTCTTTTTTATTAATTTGTACTATACAAACTTTGTCTTTCTTGAAATAAACTGGTTCTATTTTTTCAGGTTTAATTATTTGATTAAAAATACCAGAACTGTTTGAAGTAATAACTGCTTTTAATAAAACATCATTCAATTCAGATTTAATTATTGAATCAAAATCATCTGCGCCAGGTTCCGCAAAACCTTTTTCTAAAACTTCTCTAGTAATTAATTCTTTTGTTTTTCCATTTTTTAGTTCTGAAGAAATATAATTCAAGGTTCCATTTATAACTCCCTTAATTTCTACAATCTCTTTATTAAATTCTTTTATTTTTTTAAGCATCCTTGCGCCTACACCAACAGTTGCTGTATTCAAAATCAAATCTTTGTAATCAGATAATTTATCCCAATGATATGCGAGCGAAGCCTTTTCACAAGTGATGACTGGAATATTATTTTCTAGTGATTTCAATACGTAAGGAAAAGTTAAATCCCCTTTTCCAATACTTGGTGTTGCCACAAAAACCGCATCAATATTCCTTAAATATGATTCAAAGTTTTTCTTCTCATCAATTTTCTCTAGATTAGAATTATAAATTCCGTCACTTTTTACAACACAAACAATATCAATATTTTTTTGTTTAAGTTTTTCTAGCAGAACTTTTCCAACAGTTCCATGGCCAATTTGAATTATTTTCATGAATTTAGATTATAGCAATTTTAAATAAGTTCTATCGTGTTTGACAAATAGTGCAATTATTAGTATTTTATACATCTTAACTTTTAAGAAAGGAATAAAATTGGCAAAATTAAGAGAGTTAACAGACGCAGAAGTTGAACAACTTCAAGAAAAAATAGCACTTTGTACAAACAGTAAAGTAAAATTTTTAGAAGACAGGCAAACGAAAAATTTTGTTTCTGGAAATTTTAAAAAAGTTTGGTGGAATGGTTTTTCTTTAACCAGAAGATCCGTCAGACACTTTTCTTTGCAAATACCATATCAATATATGAATCCAGAAAAGATTAATTCTGATAATGGTTTTACTATAAGAAGCTCGAGTATAGTTTTCTTTAGTATATAAACTTCGCATTAGCGGAGTTTTTTTATTTGACAAATAAAAATAAAATTGTAATGTAGTGAGCAGCTGAAAATTAAATCATAGGAGGTTAGAAAAATGAAAGCTTTGACTGAAAAGCAGATTGAATTCACAAACAAATTAATTACAGAACTAGTTGGATCTAATCTATATATAGATAAAGAAAAAATGGATCTTTTTATTTCAGGACAAGTAACTGAAATTTCTGTAGCTTGTTTTAATATCTTAAGAATTCAAGAATTGGATCTCAAGATAACAACTAGCTTTGGAAAAATAGACGGGGACATAGTTTCAAAAGATGATCTAGAAGCTTATTCTGAACTACCAGCCGACTAACCATCGGCTTTTTTATTCCCTCACTCTATAATTCTCAAATACGCTATACTTAAAAAATGCAAAATCAAAACGACTCAATTGAATACCCTATCCGAATAAACAGATATTTATATCTGAATAATTTTTGCTCTCGCAGAAAAGCAGACGAATTAATAGAACAAGGATTAGTAAAAATAAATGGAAAGACTGCGGTCCTGGGTCAAAAAATATCAGAAACAGATAAAGTCGAACTGAACAATTCTATTAAAAGAATGGCGGAAAATTACGAATACTTTATGTTTAACAAACCAAAAGGTGTTGTTTCTCATACTCCACAAAACGGAGAAAAAACTGTAGAAGATTTTGTTCCCCAAGATAAAAGAGGAAAAAAACTGTCCCCTGTCGGCAGGCTCGACAAAGACTCTACAGGATTCCTATTGATGACAAACGACGGTCGCATAATCGATAAAATGTTGAATCCAAAATATGATCACGAAAAAGAATACCTGGTTCGTGTTGATAAATCTATTAAAGAATCTTTTATAAATAAACTACAAAAAGGTGTAAACATCGAGGGATATGTGACAAAAGAATCAAAAGTAAAAGCTACCGGCGACAAATCTTTTTCAATAGTTCTAACCGAAGGAAAGAAACACCAAATTCGTAGAATGGTTGCAGCACTCGGTTCTCAAGTTCGCGAACTGAAAAGAATTCGTATTATGGGAATCAGAATGTCCAAAGTTGAAGTCGGCGAAGTCAGGCCCTTAACTCAAGAAGAGAAATTTAAATTATTGAAAGAGATAAAGGTTATCTAAACTTTTTCTAAAAATTCACCAACGCTATTAACAGCGTTGGTGAATTTTTGTTATATACCAAATAATAATTAATTCAATTCAGAAACTGAAAATACAACATGAAAAGGCATACAATAAATCACAATACTTTTATATTTAGAGAAGTCGGTCCCCTCAGGAATAATATAGTTTTGATTTCCAACATTTCCCTTTAATTCTCCAAGGTCAATATATTCTCCCAAATCATCTCTATCAGTTGGATTTTCGTTTTCAGAAAGCAAAACGTGTAGAGCTGGTCCATTTGTAACCATAAAATCTTCAAACCTTAATAAATATGAGGAATCATTTTTTAAAAGCTTACTGACTCCACTTCCCTTGTGAAAATTATCCGCGTCTGTAAATTGCCCACTCTTCACTAAAATTGGTCCAGACTCCATAGATTCATTAATTGTTGTTCCCGAATCCTTGAACATTTCAATCATTTTTATTTCCATCTGTGTTTTTTCTTCTTCGGACATATTTTCAAATTCTTCAGATGTTGGAAAATCAAATCCAGCAAATTCTGCTGGTAATTCTTCTGCGATTTCATTATCTACAAAAAGTGGTTTTAATAAATACCATCCTGTAAATAGGATAAGTATTGCTACAAAAACTAAAATTATTTTTTTCATAATGGTGCACCCAGCAGGACTTGAACCTGCGACCACAGAGAATATGGTTGAAAATTACATCGTGCGCCCAGCAGGACTTGAACCTGCGACCACAGAGATATAAGCTCTGCGCTCTACCAACTGAGCTATGGGCGCACGATATAATTTTTAAAATGGACAACCATTCACCAACGGCGTTCGGGCGATATGAAAATAAATTTTCATCCGTCCCTCACTTGTTGTTGTAATCTCTGCGCCTGCCTGTCCGCCAAGGCAAAGCTCTACCCAACTGTTTGCTTCGCTGATTATTTATAATCAGCGAGAGCTATGGGTGCAATATCTAGGTCTACCCCCACACCAAAGGATATATGATTACTTCTTTGGTGTGGGGGTAAATCAAATATTATTACGCATAGATAAAAAATGCAAAAAATATTTATTGTGTATTTTCTTCGGATTTTTTAGGAGTCGGTCCAACAACTTTAATTCCATTAGCTTCCAGAATTTTTTCATACTCTTCTCTTTCAATATTTTCTATCTCCATTAATTTATCCGCCAAAATATCTAGAATATTTCTGTGCTTAATTAGAATGTCTTCTGCTCTTTCACGAGCTTCTCTCATAATTCTTGCTACTTCTCCATCAATCTCATCACCAATCTTATCTGAATATTCCTTATCGTCTAATTCTTGTCCGAACACACTCCTTCTTCCACTTCCTTCAAATGCAATCGGTCCGAATTTATCACTCATTCCGTATTTAGTAACCATGTCACGCGCCATTGCAGTAGAAACCTGCAAATCGTTTGATGGCCCTGTAGACAAATCCCCAAACACCATTAATTCTGTTACATAACCTCCCAACGTCATCGCAATGTCATCCAAAAATTCTGACTTAGTCCTCATTTTTCTGTCTTCTGTAGGAAGTTTCAAAGTGTAACCTCCTGCATTTCCACGAGAGACGATAGAAATTTTATGAACTGGATCTGAATTTGGTAGAACTGATGAAACCAACGCATGTCCTGCTTCATGATAAGCAGTTACCTTTCTTTCTTTCTTTGTCAGCAAGTGACTGCGACGTTCAGGTCCCAACATTACTTTTTCGATTGAACGAATTAAATCAAATTGAGCAACTTGTTTTCTTTCTTCGCGTGCTGCCAAAATTGCAGCCTCATTCATTAGTGACATTAAATCTGCTCCTGAAAATCCAGGTGTTCTTTCTGCCAAAACTTTGAAATTCACATCTTCGGCCATTGGTTTGCTTTTAATATGAACTTTCATAATGTCTTCACGATCTTTACGATCTGGTAAATCAATTGTTACGCGGCGATCAAAACGTCCTGGTCGCAAAATCGCGGTATCCAAAACGTCTGGACGGTTTGTCGCTGCCATAACTATCACCTTGTCTGTTGGTTCGAATCCATCCATCTCTACCAAAATTTGGTTCAGAGTTTGTTCACGTTCGTCGTTTCCTCCACCTGTTCCTGCTCCACGTGCGCGTCCAACCGCATCAATTTCATCAATGAAAATAATTGCTGGCGATGCTTGTTTAGCTAATTTAAATAAGTCACGAACACGAGATGCTCCGACTCCGACAAACATTTCTACGAATTCAGATCCAGAGATTGAAAAGAATGCTACGCCTGCTTCTCCTGCTGTTGCACGTGCCAACAATGTTTTTCCTGTTCCAGGTGCTCCCATCATCAAAATACCTTTTGGAATTTCTGCTCCAATGCTGATGAACTTTTTAGGATTCTTTAGGAAATCAACGATTTCTTCTAATTCTTGCTTAGCTTCTTTTGCTCCTGCGACGTCTTTGAAAGTTACTTTACTTTTCCCTTCTGGATCAACCATCTTTGCGCGAGACTGTCCGAATGTAAAAGCTTGCATTCCTGCTCCTTTAACTTGGCGAGTTAAATACCAAATTAAAAATATAATAAAAGCCAGTGGAATCAAAAATGGTCCCAAAACAATTATCCAATATCCAAATCCTGTTTGGTCTTTTACATCAATAGTTAAACCTGACAATTCTTCTGGAGTTACTCCATAATTACTTAATGTATCTGAAAGTGCAGTGTTCCCTTCTTTTTTTGTAACTCTGATAATTTCACTGTCTATATATTTTGCTTCGATTCCGTCTCCACGAACTGTTACATTTTCAACTTGTGCTGATTTAATATCTTGGGCAAGTTGTGAGATGGCGATTTCTTCTTCATTAACTTGAGATTCTGAAACTAGTGAATACAAGAAAACGATTGTTAAAATAATCAGAATTGTAGTAACAAAATTTCCCCAAATACCGTTTGGAGACTTTCTAACTGATATTCTTTTCAAGTTCTTTAGTGGGATTTTGATGTGCTTCCCTTTCTTATTTGTTTGTTTTGGCTTTTTATTTTTGTTTTGTGAAGGTTTTTTTTGTGTCATGAGTCCTTATTATACTGAAAAAGGAATAAACCACCACACCAAAGCGGTATGTGTTACTACTTTGGTGTGGTGACAAGTAAAAAAAGCGCTAAACGGAATTTCGTTTTAGCGCTTTGTTGTCGTGTTCTTCCTTATCTAATGAATTTAGACAAAGTATTAATAATTTCCAAACAACATATCCCAAGAAAGGTAGTGTATATAAGGAAACGATTAATAAGGCAGAAAATATTAATGACCCGATAAGCAGAATTAAACTGCCAAAGAACCAAACTGCCAAAAATTGAAGCTGGTCTCCTTGTTCAACATTAACTAATTCTAGTATTTTGCTTTCTGAATAGCTGATATCTAGAACTAAATTTGAATGCAAGATTATAAATGATACAAAAGCTACCGAAGCAATTAATATATATTTATAACCAAAACAAAATTTACACCACCAATGATCATCTTTAAAGAACAACTTTATCATCTAAAAATTCCTTTCGTTTAATTTATTTCAGACAACCTGAGATTACAATGTAATAATGTTATTGTCAAATAAAAAAGCGCCTCATATTTTTTTAATAATCGGCACTTGTTTTGGTAAGTTAAATTTTGGTAAGTTAAACTTTCTTGCTTTTTTAAGGACAGAATCCTTCATGTGATATTTGTGAAAAGATTCTAATTCCCCTTCAGAATTACCACATCCAAAAGCAACAACGAGGCATGGGTATAATATTTTCATGTCTGGAATTACACTACCCTTACTTTATAATTAAGTAAAGTCTTTCTCTACGCTTCCCCTTGACGTAGCTTATTTAAATTTTTAAATAAAATACGTTTGCTAATGGCGAAGCCAGGCTATATGCTATTTATATGTCATTAATAGATAACAAAAAAGCTTCATTCAATTATGAACTGCAAGACCAATTCGAGGCAGGAATTGAACTTTTCGGATTCGAAGTTAAATCTCTTCAAGGAAAAAGAGGTAGTCTTTTGGGTTCTTATGTTGCGGTTCGTGGGAAAGAAGCTTTTCTATTAAACTCTGAAATACCACCATATCAGCCCAAAAATTCTCCTGATAATTACGAACCTTTGCGTCCTCGCAGATTATTGCTTTCCAAAAAAGAGATACAAAAACTGACCGAATATGAAAATCAACGTGGCTTGACACTAGTACCAATTTCGATGTATAATAAAGGTCGAAATATCAAACTATCTTTTGCTGTTGGTCGTGGAAAGAAAACGAAAGACAAACGAGAAACCATCAAACGACGTGAGGCAGACAGAGATATAAATCGTACCTTGAAAAAATTGCGCTAATTGTTTTTAGCAAATCAGTCCCTAAATGTTGGTTAGTATTCCCTAGCCACTATTTAGGGGGTGACTGGCTTCGACAGGCAGACGCATTCATATGTGCAAAGCAGAGCTCTTGTAACTCTTTAAAAGGCAAGAAAATTTCAAATGCAAAAAATTCAATAGTTAGTCCGTTTACGGCTAACGACTTTGCGTACGCCTACGCTTAAACGCTGGGTGCGTCCTACTTTCTGAAACTTGATAAGTTAGATAGGACGTCAATCATCAAGTTAGATTAAATTTGGCGCCTGAATTTTTAATCGAAATTAATTAGGCTTTGATTTTATTTTGTTTTGTCTATTTTTCAGAAATAAAATCGAGCACAAAAAATTGACTATGCTTTGTAGATTCATATGTCTGCCCTGTTTGGACGGCGGTTCGATTCCGCCCATCTCCACAAATTCTTCAAAATTTCATACAATTTTAAATCCTCTTGTAATTTTGTTTTTATCGTTGTATTGTAAATATAGAAAAGTTCGTTATGACTTTTTAATAAAATCGAAAAGAGGTGAGAATTCGTGTTTAAAAATATTCCAAATATTAACGCTCGTGATGATGAAGAAGAAGGTACTCTTGAAGATGATTACGACGAGGAATCAAGTCCGTAAACAAAAACTCTTAACAAATAGGTAAGCCAAAAGGTTTACCTATTTTTTTATTTAATATCCCCTATTAACCTCTTTATAATCTAAACCATCAACTATCTCCCAAGCTTTCTTATATTCAATATTTTTTTCATCATCAGACTTAGCTCTTATTCTTTCTAAACCTTCTTCATCTTTTAAAATATCTAAATAAAATTCATTTAATAAAGAAAATAGCTGTATATGATTTCTAGTTGTCTTAGGTTTATCTTTATATCCCTCCAATTCTTTGGCTTTATTATCAGAAAATAAAATATGTATTAATTCATGATACATAACACCAACAAACTCTTCTTCTGTATATCGACTTCTAATAATCAGAGGTGCTGACATGTCCCTTGGAGTTGCAGAAACAATAAAACAATCAATGACGTTTCTTTTAAATTCTAGGCCAGTAGTGTTATGTAGGAAATTAATAAAAACCTCCTCTTTTTCTCTCCAAATATTCTTAAACAGCTCTACTTTATTTTTAACTTCTTCATCTGAAGGAAATTCAAAATCAGGATAATTCAAAGAAACGTAACCATTAAAAAATGGTTCAATTAGTTTTCCATGTCTAACGTTTATAGTTGGCTTCATTAAAATGAATATAGCATTAAAACTAATATCCTAAAAGGTTATAACGTCATCCACCAGCCTCCACATAATAAAATAAGAGCACCATGAAAGTGGTGTTTTTATTTTATTACACTGAAAAATGTTGCGATTTAGATTAAACTTGCTCTACAAATGCGTGAAGCAAGTTACATAGAGGTTCCGCCTATCTCCTCATAAAAATAAAAAACCATGCTATCCTACTAAAATATGAAACCAAAAAATATCTTAATTGCCTTTTTATTATCTGCACTTATCATCGGACTTTTTGTTTGGGGAAATACATTACAAACAGAAAACCTTAGGCTGGTTCGCGACACAGGAGTTGCCTGTCTGACAAATGGTCACCAAAGAATAGCGGAACATATCCATCCTGTTTTAATAATCACAGTCGACGGAGAAAATGAAATAGTTCCTGCAGATATCGGAATCACGCCAGATTGTATGCCAGAACTTCATACACACGATACAACTGGACAAATCCATGCGGAATCATTTCTTCCAGGAAGAATTTCAGAATTTAATTTGAGTCACTTTTTTGCGATTTGGCAAAAAGATTATCAAAGAGAAGGTTTTTCATTAGAAATGAAGCAAGACGGAGAAACTAAAAATTCAATTGAAGAAATTAAAATGATTGATCATTCTGTAATTGAATTGAGCTACACATCCATTTAAAAACCAATACGAAAAACAGTCTACTATAGACTGTTTTTACATCCTCCTACTATCATATGCCCAATGCAATATAGCCTGCCTCTGAACTGGTCTACAATTTAAATCTTGTGAATCACAATTTTTAGACAGCTGTGCAATGTGTCTAGTCAAAGCCTTCCATCTTTTGATTTGTCTTTGGTCTTCTTTTGGAATTCTGCGACCATAGTAATACCTGAAGTACCATTGAATCCATCCTCTGGGATCATCTTTATAAATCCATCCCTTCTCTCTCCAATACTTTAATGGTTTTGAAGCGCGAACATTATAAAAGTTTAAATTTTTTTCATACTCACCACTTTCTGACTTTTTATATTTCTTGAACCAATCTTTTGGAAATTCTTTTTCTCCATCACCATTAAAATAAACTCCACCATAAATCCCCAACTCCAACATTTGTTTAGGAGTAAGTTCTGGTTTAAATTCTGAATCAAAACTTTTCCCAGCGGATTCCGACAGTTCGTACTTATAATTCTTTTGGAATTTGTCTTTAACTGTGACGATTTTCATGTATAAAATATACTATACTTAATGACACTATGAAATATTGGCTAGTTAAAACAGAACCAACAACTTATTCGATTGATGATTTAAAATCAGACAAAACCACTTGTTGGGATGGCGTTCGTAATTATCAAGCAAGAAATTTTATGAAAGATATGCAAATTGGTGACCAAGTTTTTGTTTATCATTCAAACGCAAAAGAAATTGGGATTGTAGGATTATCTAAAGTCTCTAAACTCGCCTACCCTGACAAAACAGCTTTTGATAAAAAAGATTCGCATTACGATCCAAAATCAAAACCAGAAAAACCAACTTGGTTTATGGTTGATTTGAAATTTGCTAAAAAATATAAGGAAATAATTACTTTAGATAAACTTCGCGAGAAAAAAGCATTATCTGATATGTTTATACTAAGAAAAGGAAATCGTCTATCTGTTACGCCTGTAGCAAAGAAAGAGTTTGAAGCTATAGAAAAGATTATCTAGAAAGTGCTTAACTTTTACAAAAACATAATGAGAGGCATATAATTAAATTCAGGAGGATATTATGGAAGAACCGATTGATTTGAAAAAGACAGAATTATTCAAATTTGCAGAAGGTCGCAAAAAATTAGCACAAGGAAAAGACGAAAAATGGATAACTGGAGAATTAGTAGGCCATAACCCCAGCAACGATGAGTGTGATGCCCACTTCATTCTAGATGGTGGAATGACTGAATATAGGAAGGAAAACTTACATAAACACAACAAAGAGCCTGAATAAGGCTCTTTTTATTATCCCCACCTTATTAACAAGGATCTATTGAATTGATTGCTACTGAACTTGCTATGTGCTAGGATAACTGGCGTAGCTCGACTCTATAAAAAGAATCGAGCCTTATTTATCAAACGCGTTTTAATCTAAAAATAAAATGTCAGAACCAATTCAAAACACAGACGAAGCAGTAGTAGAAGGAGCAGAAGCTCCAGCTACAGAAGCTACTACAGAAGCACCAGCTGAAGAAGCTGCTACTACTGAAGAAGCAGAAGCTTAGTCACTTAGAGCGTTAAGGCTCGAATAAAAAACTCCCCACTTCGGGGAGTTTTTTGCTTTTATACATACTTTTCAATTAATCCCTCTCTTTATAAAAACAAGAAGCCATTCTACTAATAATCATCACCAATAGAGCAATCAACAGCCAAACATCTACACTATGACTGAATGCTTGATAAACCAATCCAATAACCAGAACTGCGGTTCCAAACAGATAAGCGTTAGCATTTGCTCTATATAACAACTGATCTTCCCTCTCATCTTGGGGTTTTGCTTTCCAGATAAATATTTGAAATGCCACATAAGCAATCAAAAGAATAATAACCAAGGACGCCGTTTGCATATTTGTGTAATAAAAGCTCATTGGATCCAAAATCAAAAAACCTACAATTAAAATTGCTAATGCTGAAACTATTTCTTTTATTTTATCTTTCATATTGGTTAATTTTTAATTTTAAAAACGTTTTCTACTGTTGTATTGAAAAAGTCGCTGATTTTTAATGCCAAAGCAACAGAAGGAGTATAATTCCCTTTTTCTATTGCAATAATTGTCTGACGAGTCACTCCCACCTTTTCTGCCAAATCTTCTTGAGTGACAGATTTCTCTTGTCTAAGCTTATTTACCTTATTTTCTATAACTGTTTTCTCCATAATTTATGTAAAGTTAATCATACAACGCATTTACTAATAAATCAAAAATATCATTGCTTATTCAGGTATTATGTGGTAAATTTCTATCTACAGTTGCCTCATAAGGGCAACAATTTTAATAAAAAAATTGAAAAGACGAGAGCCAAAAATAAGGATAAACAACCAAATACGCGCAAAAGAGTTGCGTGTGATTGGTCCAAATGCAGAAAACATTGGAGTCATCTCTTTAGAAGAAGCTTTGGGGAAAGCAGAAGAGATGGAGATGGATTTAATTGAAATCTCTCCTAATGCAAAGCCTCCTGTTGCAAAAATAGCCGACTATGGTAAATTTTTGTACGACGAGAAGAAGAAGGCTAAGGTTGCAAAATCCAAGGCTCATTCAGTAGAAGTTAAATCAATTCAAGTTAAAATTGGAACTGACGAAAACGATCTTTCAATCAAAGCTAAGAGGGCTTCGGAATGGCTTGAGGAAGGCCATCGGGTGAAAGTGGAACTTTTCTTGCCAGGTAGAACTAAATACATGGACAAAGAGTTTCTAAGAGAAAGATTGAATAGAGTCATGAAGTTGCTAACAATAGACTTCAAAATAGCAGACCCAATAAAGAAAAATCCTAAAGGTCTGGCTACAATTATCGAAAAGAAATAAAATGAAAACAAATAAATCATACAAAAAAAGATTAAAAGTAACTAAGACTGGAAAGGTTAAGAGTCGTAAACCTGGTCAAAACCATTTTAATGCAAAAGAAAGTAGAAGTACTCAATTAGACAAGAAAAGATCTAGTGATGTTACTATTAGTAAAAAATCTAAAGCTCGCTTTCTAGCTAACCTATAATAATATGCCAAGAGTAAAAAGAGGAACAATTGCAAACAAGAGAAGAAAGAATGTTTTAAGTAAAACTAAAGGTTATCGTTTTGGTCTGAAAAGCAAAGAGAAAATGGCGAAAGAAGCTATCAGACACGCTGGTACAAATGCTTTCCGCGACAGAAAGAACAAGAAAAGGAATTTCAGAGGATTGTGGCAAGTTAAAATTGGCGCAGCTCTAAAAGAATTCGGTATCTCATTCTCAAAATTCATTGATCTATTAAAAAAGAAAAATGTTGAACTAAACAGAAAAGTTCTAGCAGAGATTGCGGAACAAGAACCAAAAGTATTTGAAAAGATCGTAGAAGAAGTTAAGTAGCAAAAAGCGGTCAGCTTGAAGCGTAAAGAAAAACTCTCCTGATGGAGAGTTTTTTAATTCCCAAGATTCACAATTATCTAGAGGCATTTCGGAGAAAAATCGCGTATGCAAGATTTTTTGAGAATAGGAGCACCGAGTTTGGCGAGGTGAATCCGTGCCGATAGGTAATTAGTGAATGAAAAAGATTTCGAGACAACGTAAAAAGACCCTGAAATAAATTCAGGGTCTTTTTACAAAATTCTGTTTTAAAACTTATCTAATCCAAAACAACACTCTCCCCCTCTTTTGGATGAATAGCATCGATATCTAAATTATCTCTAATTTTTTGAGTCAGAAACATTGCTGATTTAGATTCTCCCATAACAACAAAAATCTTTTTTACTCTGTCTGCGGAATTAGATGCGAACTCTAGCAAACCATCAGAATCTTTATGTGAAGAATACCCTGAAACCACATCAATTTCTGCTTTGATGCTGATTTTTTCTCCATCAATATTTATTGTATTTGAACCTTCTTCGATAGCGCGCCCGATTGAACCAACGGCTTGATATCCAATAAACAAAATAGAGTTCTTTGGGTCGGGTAAATATTTCTTTTCGTGATCCAAAATTCTACCCCCTACAGACATTCCTGAACTAGCAATAATTATTTTAGGTCCGGGAGTTCTGTGAATTTGATTAGATTCTTTTCTATTAAAAGTCTTAACAAGCTTTGGGAAATCAAAAATATCATCTCCACCTTTAATTCTTTCTTGAACTTGTTCGTTAAAATTTTGAAATTGTCTGGCATAAACTTCCGTCAGTCTAATTCCAAGTGGAGAATCGAAAAATACAGGAACCGCAGGAACTTCTCCTCCTTCAATTAAATCATTCATTTCATGCAACAAAACTTGAGTTTTTTCCAAAGAGAAAACAGGTATCATCAACGTTCCTTTTCTGTCTATAATCTTATTTAAAACTTCTTTTAACTTTTGTTTCCTTAATTGTTTGCCTTCGTGATTACGATCTCCATAAACACTTTCCATAACCAAATAGTCTGCATCATGGATTTCTTCTGTATCGCGAATAAGGGGCGTTGGTGTATTTCCTAAATCTCCTGTAAACACAATGTTTTTATTAGTATTTTTATCTTTTATATAAACTATCGCAGACCCTAAAATGTGTCCCGCGTCTTTAAAATGAACTGCGAAGTCCTTATTTAAATCAAAATCTGTATGATATGGAATTGTTTCCCACATAGACAGTGCAGCATCAACATCTCTTTTTTCATACATAGGTTCAATTTTATATCGACGAGACTCATCCATAACCAAGTGAAGTGCGTCATCATACATAATCTCGACCAATTCCCTAGTTGTTGGTGTTGAATAAATTTTCCCTGTAAATCCGTCGCGAACCAGTTTTGGAATTCTACCAATATGGTCCGCATGCGCATGAGTAACAATTAGATAATCAATTTTTGCAGGGTCGTAATTAAAAGGTTTCCTGTTTGGATTATCCTTTCCGCGCGCGCGACTGCCCTGTTCGATTCCACAATCAACCATTATTTTTGTTTCATTATCTTCTAAAACAAAATTTGCACCCGTTACAGAATCTACTCCACCATAAAAATTCAGTTTTAGTTTTCTATCATCCATAATTTTTTCTTTACATAATAAAATGCTACTAATCCTCCCAGAGTATCCATAACCAAATCCAGAACTGTATCAAATTGATCTCTCAATACAGAAGAAAGTCCTGCAAATAATTCCCATAATTCCCAGGTCAATCCGACAACCAGTACAGATGCCATAACAACAATAAATAAAATAACGGCGTGACTTTTTATTTTAAACAACCCTGATCCAAATAAAACATAAGAAGAAAAGATTCCAATAAATAATCCACCTAAAAAGTGCATCAATATATCAAACCATTCCACAGTCCAATATAGAAAAAGATTTAGAGCCAGTAGGTGCAAAATCAGGATTGCACCCGAGATTACCAAAGATTCAGCGAGTAGTGGTTTTTTGATGAACATATATCTTATGTATCATATTGTAACTTTTATATAAATTTTTGTATATTTAATTTTTAAACTATAGTTCCTGACATTCGTCAGGACAAAAAACAAGTTTTTTGATTGTATCAAAAAATCCCACCGAAGTGAGATGTTTTGAACGAGTCATACAATGAGACCCTAGCGTTAAGCAAGTGGGTATTCTCAGTGACATACCAAGGTATATAACGATTTGAACGACCCATAGGATCCATAATCTAGTAGTCATCATATGACTCTTTTACTATTATATCATATTCAAAATCTGACTGTAAATAAGGATTTATTCTAATATCCCATCTAAATTCACATCATACAAAATCTGCTCTTGAACTAATCTGTAATTCAAAACTTCTTCATCTTTAAACCAATTTTTAATTTCTTTTTCAGCATCTTCAGTAGAGCTGGATGCGTGAATTAAATTCCTAACTGCCCTTCCATCAACATCTGCCATTTCATAAGAATCCAAAACAAAATCTCCACGAATTGTTCCAACGTCTGATGTTCTGGGTTCAGTCTTTCCTACAATTTTTCTAACTACATCAATGGAGTGGGCTCCCTGCCAAACCATTGCAACAACAGGACCTGATGTCATGTATTTAGACAAATTATCTAAAACTTTTTCTCCAATATCTGTAGCAGTTTTCCCTGAAGTATCTTTTCCTTGTTCTTTTAATGCTCCTAAACTTTTTTCTCCAACATTTTGAATCCATTCAGGATCTACCAAATAGTGAGCACGGACTTGATCCTTATTTGGATTTGCCATCTTTAACGCAACCATTTTTAATCCAACCCTCTCTAATCGATTTATAATTTCTCCTATCAGAGTTCTTTGTACTCCATCAGGTTTTATAATTACCAACGTTTTTTCTTTGCTTATCATTCCTATATATTAACATCACCGAAAGGATTATCTGTCTTGCCAGACTCTTTTTTGTATTTTCCTAAAATTTCTCTCTCGATTTCTGCTCTATTTCCTCCATATTTTTGATATGAAATTTCTTTCAAAGCCTGAACTTTATCAACATCACCTGAGGGCGACTCGATTGTTTCCATATTAAACGGCTTCATAGGCATTCCTCCTGAAAGGACTTTAATATAAGCATTATAGTTGTCTATATTCATAATATCAGACGCACCAAATACTGGTTCAAATTGTGATTTCAAAAATTCCGCATCATCACTTCCCACTCTAAACACCGCCATCGAACCAACGTTTCCAAACACAGAGTCTTTTGTTTTTTGATCCAATTGCGCAATAAATTGATGAGCAACATTCAAAGACAACTTATATTTTCTAGCTTCAGACAAAATAGTAGAAATTGAATCAGTAGTTACGTTTTGGAACTCATCTATATACAAATAAAACGGAGATAAATCTTTCCCAAAAGAATCTACCCTAGAGAGCGCCGCCATTAAAATTTTTCCAACCAGAATAAGTCCAATCAAATTACTGTTTATATCACCTAGACGTCCTTTCGAAAGATTAACTAACAGAATTTTCTTGTTATCCATAATGTCTCTAAAATCAAAAGAAGATTTTTCCTGAGCAACAACAGGACGCATAATATCGTTCGCCAAGAACACATCGAACTTGCTGGTGATATACGGAACAATGTTTTGCAACGCCGCATCTCCTCCAGCCTTATCAGCAACCTCTTCCCAGAATTGTTTTACAATCGGATTCTTACATTTAGACAATTTCAGCTGACGATAACTTTTATCTGACAAAACTCTAGAAACATCCAAGAGAGTATTTCCACTTTCAGGATCTTCAATTACCAACATAGTGGCATTTCTGAAATATTGTTCAAACATTGGCCCCATTGATTCAGGATTTCCACCATATAACTTTTGGAAAATACTAAACAACTCATTCACAACAAAAGTTTTTTGTTCTGGAAAGTTCACATCGTATTCCAACATATTCAAAGCCATCGGACTTTCTGTATAGGCTGGATCAAAATAAATAACATCCTCATAACGCTCTTCGGGAATATTTGCCAAAATGTCTTGAATATCACTTCCATGCGGATCAATCATACAAACTCCATCTCCATTTTTAATGTCCTGAATAATCATTGATTTCAAGAAATTAGTCTTTCCTGTTCCTGTTTGTCCGATCGTATACAGGTGACGCATTCTATCTATTTCATTAAATCTGATTTCCGTTTTAGAACCTTGATGATTGTTATATCCCAATAAAATTCCTTCATTACCCAGCTCAAGAGGTGCAGGTGCAGACGCAGAGCGTGCAGTTTTCAGTCCTGACGACACAGAATTTGTTTCTGTTGGTAAATGAACAAGAGTAGAAATTTCCTTTATATTCAATGGTATGTCGAAACTTTGATTAAATTCACGAAACGTAAATTGTCTTGATAGTTCTCTTAATCCTCTTTTGTTTAGTTTTTCAAACTCAAAACTATTTTTAGTTGGATCAGAAAATTGATTAAAGGCAGATTTAATATCTTCTAAAATAGATTCAGCAGTATTTTCTGTTTTCGCACTGGCCAACACTCTGATGTTTGTAGAAACAATCCTGGAAGACAACTTATTTTTAATAGATTCAATCATAGAGCTATCAATTTTTGCAGGTTCTGAATCTTCTGATTTCTTTTTTGGTGAACCATTAATTAACCCAGAAATTCCTGATGCCAATTTACTACCGAATGTATTTCTCGCATGCAATTGATCGGACGCACCTTCTCCTCTTTCAATTTTCTTTAATGCTTTGCTGTAATTATTTTCATAGAATTTTCCGATTGGTTTGAAAATTAATTGAATAGAAGCGGCCTCATCAGATTGATCTAACTTAGAAAATACATTTAAAATAACTTTCAAAGGATCGTTGCTGAATTCGTCATAAGTCTTTATTGGTTTTGCTGGTGTTTCATCTAGTTTTAAATAAGTTCCCGCAAATTCACCCTCGCTTGTAAAAATATTAAAATCATCTTTTTGCTCAATTATTTTTGCACTAGGAAATACCGACAAAAGTTGTTTTTGAAATAAGCTTCTCTTTTGATCTGAAACTGAAATATAAAAAATAAATTCTCGACTTCCGATTGCGTTTGTAATTTCCAAACTTAAATAATCATCTTTATCTCCCGTTGTTACTGACAGCATTCCTGTATAAAATTGATCCATCAATGAAACCAATTGTTCTAAACTTTTTTCTGATTTATCTCCTCCTCTTTCTGGTAAAGTCACTTCATACAAAGTCCGATTCAAAGATTTCCAAAGAGCAGACTTTTCTTTAAGTCCTTTAACTGGATAACCAGATTTTACATATTCAATTAAAAATCTGTGAAAATCATCCTCGATGTGTGGATTATTCATTTTATGAACAATATCTAAAATATTAGAAACTCCTTTTTCATAAACCATTGAAATAAGTTCTGACATCTTTTCATCATGAGTTTCAGGAGACAATTCCAAAACAATTTCCTCTCTAATATTTTCAGGAATTGTTGCACCTTTTTCTAAAACTTGTTCTGGAGATTTTGTTTTATATTCCTCTAGCGTATTTTGAGTAACTTTTTCTTTTTCAGGTTTATAACCCGCCTCAGAAATTTCTGTTTCCTTTTGTGTAATTCTTTCACGCAAAAAATCTAACTCTTCTTGCGGTGAGCTGAATTTATTCTCAAAATTATTAAAGTTCGGCTTTTCCATGTAAGTTAATTATAACTTATTCCTCTAATTCTTTTTCTAATTCTTCACTAATCTTATTTCTTTCTTCTTTTGATGAATTCAGAAATCTATAAATAGAATCTTCTTCAAAATCAACTCTTTCTGTATTTTTAATTAAATTCTCACTTGATAAACCTGAGCCACCTAAAACATGATAAGCAATAACTTTTTCACAATAACTACTTGAATATTTTTCTCTTAATAAGTCTCCTAAATTTCCAGCTTCTTTTGTATAAAATTCATAATCTTCATTGATTAATAATTCAAACTTTTCTTGCATCAAAGATATTTTTGAAATATTTTCTGGATCTTTTAAAACTATTTCAAACTCTTCTATAGACTGCTGCAATCCTTCTTTATCAATGGGTATATTAGATGATTCTAAATCATTTTTAAACTCTTTATTTTCTCCCGCCTCCGCTTTCGCTTCTTCGGGTACGTCTGGAGATTGTGGTGTTGCTTCCATATATAGAAAGAATTATAGCACAAGCAAAATAGACTACTCTCTAGTTAAAACAACAGGTCCAGAGGCTGTAATTGCCACTGTATGCTCGAATTGGGCAGATAATGAGCCATCCGCCGTTATATACGTATATCCATCTTTTGCAGTCTTTATTTGAGGTTTTCCCAGATTAAACATAGGTTCAATCGCGATAACCAAACCTTCTTCTAATTTCTCGCCAGTTCCTGATTCTCCATTATTTGGAACATATGGATCCTCGTGAACATCATATCCAACTCCGTGTCCCGTCAGGTTTTCAACAATAGAAAGTCCTGCCTTATTCGCAATCTTTTCAATCGCAGCAGAAATATCACCAACACGATTCCCAACAACACATTGCTTAATAGCAGAATCAAGAGCTTCGCGAGTTCGGTTAACCAGCTCTCTAACTTCTTTTGAAACCTCTCCAACAACTATTGTAATGGCAGAATCTGTAAAAAGTCCTTCATAAATAAGTCCCGCATCCAAAGTAACTAAATCCCCTTCTTTAATTTCAACGGGGTCCTCGTTTGGAATTCCATGAACAATTTCATGATTCAACGAGATACACATACTGGCCGGATAAGGGCGATGCGCACCATAAGGAGTGTAATTCAAAAACGACGGAGTTCCTCCAGACTCTTTCATTAATTTTTCTGCTATTTCATTTAATTCAAATGTAGAAATACCTGGTTTTACATACTTTGCAGTTTCTCTTAAAATCTTTGCCAACTTTTGACCACCAACACGCAAAATCTCTATTTCTTCTTTTGATTTCAGTTTAATCATATATCCAATGACTTTAATACATCTTGGTATACTTCGTCAATTGATTGTTCTCCATTTATTTCGTGGAATGTATGGCTTTTGTGGGCACGATAATAATCAATTACAGGAACAACGTCGCTCTCAAACCAGTCGAGCCTCATATTAATATCTTCTGTTTCTTCATCATCATGGCGACCTCTTTCAATCATTCTTTGAAAAGCCCAATCTCGCGATACATTTACATAAACAATTTGAACATTATCTCTTTTATAAAAACCTAACGCTGATTCTAATGTTTTTGCTTCTACTACACGACGAGGAGTTCCATCAACAACAAGGTGTGTATTTTTATTTAAATTTTCAATCAATTCTCCTCCCCATGCCCAAACAGACAGAAATTCTGGTTGCAATGCACCTAGTTCATTTATCTCAGTTGCCAGTTCACTAGCATAATGATTTTCTTTTATAAAATTTCGGAATCGATTACCTGCTTCCAGATGGAAAAAAGGGTCGGAAGAATTTTCTTTTAAATAAGTTTCAACTTTTGCAATCTGAGTTCCTTTTCCACAACCAGATCGTCCGATAAAAATTAAGGTTTGAAGGTTCATGTGTTAAGTATAAAGTATAAACAAGTAATAAGTAAGAAGTAAAAAGGAATAAGTGACGAGTGGCGGATTTACTTTTCTTGACTTATTTACATAAAAGTGTTATTGTTTAAAAAGCAAGAAAACTTTAACCAAGGAGTACATTTTGACAGACATAAAAAGAAATAAGATATTAATTATCTCAGACGGAGATCCGTTATACCCAGAAGGAAATGATACGTTTGTTCACATCAGAACGGCGAAAGATGCTGCAAGAATTATTGTAGACTCTGGAGAAATCATTCATTTCAATACTGTTGTTATGGACTATGAGAATCTAGGGAATAAGTCCATGGATTCAAACAAGTTCGAAAAACAAGCCTTTATGGTTTATCTAATGAACGAATGTGCAAAAGCAAAAGTCACATTCGTTGTTTGTAACCGAGAAGCAGTATGGGAAAAAGCGTTTGAATCTATCCTCAGGGCACAAGGTGTGAATCCTATGGAAATAGATTCTATCCTGAGTAATTCTTAAATTTAAACCCAAAAGCCGAGAAAACATTGTTTTCTCGGCTTTTCTTCTTTTCTATCTTTTCTATCTTTTCTCGTAGCTAAGTGGCCCGTTGCTGGTTTCTAATTAATACTCCCTCATTGAAACTTGTGCATCCACTTTTTTAATTAGATCGATTACTACAGAAACCGCAATCAAAAGTGCTGTTCCTCCAATTGTTAGAGATGTGATTCCTGAAATTCCTTGAACGATAATAGGTAGAACTGCAATTGCTCCCAGGAATGTTGCTCCTACTAATGTAATTCTACTTAGAACGTCTCCCAGATATTTTGCTGTTTGTTCTCCAGGCCTTACTCCAGAAACGAACGCTCCTGATTTTTGTAAGTTTGTTGCAATTGAATCTGGATCAAAAGTAACTGCTGTATAGAAATATGTAAACAAGAACACTAAAACAAAATATGCGATTCCGTAATACAATTGATTTGCCAAGAAATTAGTGAGATTGTTCGCAATAGTTTGAACTATTTCGATATTAACGTTGGCTAGAAAACCAGAAGCCAGTTGTGGTAAAAGTAAAATAGAAAGTGCGAAAATGATTGGCATAACACCAGCCATATTAACGCGCAATGGCAAATATGTAGATGTTCCTCCTGAAGACGCTCCGTTTGCACGGACTTGTTTTGAATAAGTAATAGGAATTGGACGCTCTGCTTCTGAAATTAGAACTACTCCTAGAACAATAATTACCCCAACAACAAAGAATGCAATGTATGTAGGAATTTGAGACGGATCGTATGTGAAAATTAATTGTTGTAATGCTGTTGGTAATCCTGCAACAATACCAGCAAAAATAATCAAAGAAATTCCATTTCCAATTCCAAATTCTGAAACTAGCTCTCCAATCCACATCAAAAGCATCGATCCAGAAGTGATTGCAATAATGTTTGTAATCAATTGGAAAGTTGTTAGATCAGGAACAATTCCTTGTTGTTGTAATAGGACCAAAAATCCTGTTGCTTGAATAACAGCAATTGGCAAAGTTAGTAGACGAGAATACTGCATGAATTTCTTTTTTCCTGCCTCCCCTTCTTCATGATACAAAGCCTTCAGTTTTTCTGACATGGTAGTTGAAAGTTGCATGATAATAGATGCAGTAATATAAGGACCAACTCCAATCATTACAATTGAAAGTCCTGATAATCCTCCTCCAGAGAAAACATTCAGAAGACCCAGGAATTGGTTATTATTGAAAAATTGTTCTAATGCGACATGATCGATTCCAGGAATTGGAATCGACGCCAGGATTCTGAATACAACAAGAGCAGCCAATACGAAAAATATCTTTTTTGATAAGTTACTATCTTTAAATACTAGTTTGATTTTTGTAAAAAAATCATTGATCATAGTTTTATTGGATTTCTCCCTTTAATGCTTCAATTGTAGCTTTTGCAGACTCGGTTGTCGCCACTCCTCTAAATACAAGTTTTGTTTTCAATTCTCCTGTATTAACAATTTTAATTGGTGAAATCAGTCCTTTCACTTTTCTAACAAGTCCTTTATCAAATAGTGATTGTGGCGTTACTTTTTCTCCTGCTTTAAAGTTAGATTCTAATACTGTCATGTTTACAACTGCATTATCAATTTTTCTTGAAGTGTTGTAATTAACACCAC
>Ga0136555_1000133_pt1 | contig 29064 bp, 26 predicted proteins | sample AntRauTorckE5432_FD_104927 | JGI IMG/M metagenome (GOLD analysis project Ga0136555, IMG submission 104927) | Saline lake microbial communities from Rauer Islands, Antarctica - Metagenome Torckler E5 #432 | ecosystem: Environmental > Aquatic > Non-marine Saline and Alkaline > Saline | place...
GTATTTTGCTTTAGCTTTTTACTTGTTTTATCCAACCACCAAGCATTCTACCTATTTCATCTATTCTATTTTGAAAGTCCTCATACTTGGTAAAATCTATGACCTCGGTATCTTTTGCTAATCGAATAAAAATACGAGTTACATTCAGGTTATGGCTAACTTCCTCAAGCACTGGTAACTTTTCACTTTTAGTCATAGAGCTTGCACGGAGTATTCCTTCAATAACCTCAAGAGTGGTATTTTCTAATCTTTGCCATAAAGTATGTCTATCTTGCTTTGCGACCTTTATTCGAAGTTGATGTAATAGCTTGTATAGTTCGTAACTCTTTTTGAGAATTGGTATATCAAAATCATCCATAAATATGTTTGTTAGTTTGTATAAAGAAATAACCTCTACCCGAAACCTCTTTCAAGCGTGGAAGGAGTTTCGGAAAGGAAAAGGTGGTAAAAAAGACGTGCTTCAATTTGAGTATCATCTTGAACAAAATATCTTCGAGCTTCATAGAGATTTGGAAAGTTATGAATATAAGCACGGACCATATCAAAGTTTTTATATCACCGACCCTAAACGGAGACATATTCATAAAGCTACGGTTAGAGACAGGGTTATTCATCACGCCATATATAAAACTCTTTATCCTGTTTTCAATAAAACTTTCATCGCAACATCTTTCTCTTGCAGAATTGGTAAAGGAACTCACAGGGGTGTTTTGTGGCTCGATAAAGCTGTCAGAAAAGTTAGTAAGAACTACACAAAACCGTGCTTTATTTTGAAATGCGATATTCGAAGATTTTTTGATAGTGTGGACCATAGTGTTTTGATAAAGATTATGAATAGAAAGATTAGGGACAATGAAACAAGGTGTTTATTAGATGAGGTTGTTCGTGGCTTCTCATCTTCCACATCAAATCTTTTTGAGAGAAAAGGAGTGCCTATTGGCAATCTAACATCTCAACTTTTCGCCAATGTTTATATGAGTGAGTTTGACCATTTTGTAAAACAAGAATTGAAAGTAAAGTACTACGCAAGGTATACCGACGACTTTGTTCTTGTTTCTGAAAACAGACAGTACTTGGAGGATATTTTGGAGCCGATAACCGACTTTCTTGATACAGAGCTAAAACTCTCCCTTCATCCACACAAAGTTTCAATACGAAAACTGCACAATGGTATTGATTATCTGGGGATTATTATTTTACCTCACCACAAACTCTTGCGAATCAAGACAAAGAACAGGATTTACAGAGGTCTTTCAAAGAAAATAATAAAATACAAGAGTGGTAAAGTTAATAAAGAAACTGCTGAACAATCTCTACATTCTTATCTGGGAACTTTGTCTCACGCCGACACTTATAAAATTAGTGAAGATTTGAAAAGCAATTTTTGGTTTGAAATAAACGATTAAGTGCTAACTACTCCAAAGAATTCCATCTTCCTGATGATGAGTTGCCCAAGAGAACCACATTTCGTGATACCCAGGAATAATATTTCCGTCCTTACTATTTTTAATAATTATTTCAGAACCACTTATTTCTGCGACTAGTGTCGAATTGTTGACTTGCATACTCACACCTCCAGATTTTATTAATTTAGATCTTTGAAAGGCTGCAGATTTATCTTCAAAATTAACAATATACATAATTTCTTTACTAGGAAGTCGAGTATCATTAATTGAGACAGGGAAGATTAGTTGATTATTTTCACCATAATCTCCGTATGGATAAAGATTATAATTTCGAGAATATCCAGTATCTCTACTCAAAACCTCGCCATTTGGATATTTATCTTTGAATTCAGAAAAGCTGATAAGTTGAGAAGGATAGATGTCCAAAGTTTTTCCAGTCTGATTACCGACTACAGCTTCACCAATACTTTGTGACCACAAGCTTTCATCTTTGCTGTCATACATCAATAAGTTTGATTCCCATAATTTTCCACTAACTCCGAATTCTAAAGCTTTGCCATCAACAGTTGGATCAAAAACAATTGCCGATCCGCAAAGAGGACAGAATGTAACTAATATAGGAATTCCTTCAATTTCGTCATTAACAATTTCATGCCAAACTAAAACACTATAAGGATAGAAACGAGTCGTATTTCCAGCTGTTACTGCCACACCTTGCTTTTCCCCGTCTTCTATTTTTAAAGCTTCAGAAATACTTATGAATTTAGGATTACGAATTGCGGGAATTCCATCTTTAGGTGGACCTCCTCCTAAAACTTCATCAATGTCTATTGATCTGATAGAGGTGTTTGTATTTAAATTAATATTTGAAAAAGCTTGTTCAAAGTTATCTGTGTTTTTTATTTCTAATTTAGGATTCATGTTCTCTTGATGGTTATTTGTGTTTCCATCCTCTTTAACATCAGATTTTGAATTTATAGATAAACTTATACCAATTATTACGACAACTACGATTACCACTATTAAAGATATTTTTTTAGACATAACTTTTGAAGTTTTAAGGACGAATTAGTAATATGTAAAATATACTATACATAGATGTTTTCATGCAAATTTATGCAGTCAAATTTAAAATGTTAAGATGATTTACTATAAGCATATGAATAAAAAGCAAAAAAACATTTTAGTTCTAATCTTATTGTTGGTTTTTATAATCGGATTAATTATTTTCTTTAAAGAATATAGTCCAGAACAAATAGTAGAAAATTTAGGAGTTAATAATAGTTTTATTCTAACTTTTTTATTGGCAGCTTTTGCTGGAATAAGTTCGCTTACTGTTATTGCTTTAATTGCAACCACAACAACATTAATTGGAGGAGGAATTGATCCTTTAATAGTAAGCCTTATTGCTGGAATCGGATTAGTTATTAGTGATGCTTTTATTTATTATATTGGCTTTAAGGGAAGAGAAGTTTTAGAAAATTACGAAAAAACTAAAAATAAATTTCATATCTATATAAATAAATTCTCTAGTTGGCTTTCTCAAAAATCAGTAATAGTGATTAATTTTGTAATAATTATTTATTTTGGCTTAACTCCATTACCTAATGAATTATTAATGGTTATCTTGGGAATTTCTAAAACATCATTCAAAACAATAATTCCAGGGATGATTATTGGAAACATGCTATTTGTTTTATTATTAAGTCTTGGTCTTTTCCAGACTCTTTCTTTTCTATTTTAGAATAATCATATATAATCCTTTTACTTATTAAATTATTTACAAATTATGAATGCACCAGAATACACAGATAAATTTACTACATGGCTTATTGATCATGGAATTAAAATATTAGTAATACTAGCTGTTGTTTATATTATCCAAAAAGTTGTAGTTCATTTTGTAGAAAAAACTATTAGAAAAATTATAAAAAATGATCCAAACTTATCTGAAGAGGCTGAAGTCAAGAGAGAAGATACTCTAATTGGTATTTTAAGTGGAACTATAAAAATAGTTGTTTGGACAGTTGTACTATTAATGATTTTGTCTGAAGTTGGAATTAATATCGGACCATTTATTGCTGGGGCAGGAATTATTGGTCTGGCTTTTGGGTTCGGAGGACAATATTTAATTAGAGATTTAATCAGTGGACTTTTTATTATTTTAGAAAATCAATATCGAATTGGTGATGCTGTCGAAATTGCTGGACTTTCAGGACAAGTAGAAAAAATAAGTTTGAGGGCTACAGTTCTAAGAGATTTGGATGGTGTTGTTCACAATGTTCCTCATGGAGAGATTACAACTGTTTCAAATAAGAGCATGGGGATTTCTAAAATTAATATTGATTTTGGAATTTCATATAGTTCTGATATTGATAAGGCTAGAGAAATGATTAATGAAGTTGGTCTTGGTTTATCTAAAGATGATAAGTTTGGAAAAATGATCGAGAAAGCCCCTGAATTCTTAAGAGTTCAGGAGTTGGCAGATTCTGCTGTTATTTTAAAAATTACAGGTGTTACAAGGCCGGGAAAGCAGTTTGCTATTAAGGGAGAATTTCTTGAAAGGTTAAAGAAAGAGAGTGATAAAAGAGGAATTGAAATGCCATTTCCACAAATGGTTATTCATCAAGCAAAATAGAATCTAAAATAAGATTAAGATTTTCGAATTGGAGCATTTTTAATTATTTCTAAAATTTCATCTTCGTCTTCAGTAATTGTATATAAATCTAAATCTTCAGGGTTTATTTTCTCTCCTTTTAGAAGATGTTTCCTTATAAATTTGTCCAACCCTTTCCAATAAGAATTTCCGAAAAGAATGATTGGAACCTTCTCCATTTTATTTGTTTGAATTAAAGTTAGAACTTCAAATAGTTCGTCTAATGTCCCAAATCCTCCAGGAAAATAAACATACGCTTCAGCAGCAAAAGCCATGCAAACTTTACGCGCAAAGAAATATTGAAAATCCAAGTGGTGAGTTAAACAAATGTTAGTAGTTTGTTCCATCGGAAGTTTAATAGTTAGTCCTACAGATTTACCTCCAACATCATGTGCTCCACAGTTTCCAGCAGCCATAATTCCAGGACCTCCTCCTGTTACTATGCCGTAATCTATTTCTTTTGCAATTCTCGAGGCTAATGATTTTGCTTTTATGTAATATTCTTCATCTGGTCGTGTTCTTGCCGATCCCCAAAAAGTGACTGACTTATCGCAACTTCTAATTAATGAAAAGCCGTTTTTAAATTCTTCAGAGATTCTATCGACTCTTTCTGCAATATCTTTTTCTAAGCTGACAAAAGTAATCGGCTCAACTAATTTGTGTTTTTGAGGCCGTGGATGATTTTCTTTTTTCTTTCCAAATTCCATATATTATTGATTAGTTTGATGGGGAAATTATAGCATGATCATACAAATAAAATAAAAACCCTAATTTGCAAAATAGTCATATTCTCGTATGCTGTTCTATATGAATAAGCCGATAGATTTTAAAATAGAAAAGAAGCTAGAAGGAGCCTTAGGTAGAGCGGGGATTATAAAAACAGAACACGGAGAGATTAAAACTCCAGCTTTTGTTCCTGTTGCTACAAAAGGAACTCTAAAGGCTTTGACTCCAGAACAACTTGAAAGTTTGGGAGTTCAAGTTACATTGGCAAATACATACCACCTATATTTACAACCAGGAGATGAATTAATTAAAAAAGCGGGATGTTTGCACAAATTCATGAATTGGAATAAACCTTTAATGACAGACTCTGGAGGATTTCAAGTTTTCTCACTAGGAGTAGCTTTTGGAACTGAATTAAAGAAAATTGCTGGAGTGATGGATAAGGAAATAGAGCTTCCTAATCAAACAGAATCTGGAAAAAATGATTTAGATGGAAGAGAGGTTTCAGAACATTTTAAACCTGCAAAGGTTGATGAAAAAGGTGTGATGTTTCGATCACATATTGATGGATCGGCACATTACTTTACTCCCGAAAAATCTATAGAGATTCAACATAACTTAGGAGCCGATATTATTTTTGCATTCGACGAATGCACAGCTCCAAATGAAAGTGATCATTATCAAGCTAAGGCACTCGACAGAACGCATCGTTGGGCAAAAGAATCACTGAATTATCATCGATCAAAAAAGAATTCTGAAACTCAGGCTTTGTTTGGAATTGTTCAGGGTGGGCGAGTCGAAAAATTAAGAAAGGAAAGTGCACAGGTAATTGGAGAAATGGATTTTGATGGATATGGAATTGGAGGTTCTTTTGAAAAGGAAGATATGGCACATGCTGTGGAATGGGTTAATGAAATTTTACCTGAAGAAAAGCCTAGGCACTTATTAGGAATTGGAGAACCAGAAGATTTATTTATGGCAATCGAAAGAGGTTGTGATTTATTTGATTGCGTTGCTCCAACTCGAAATGCTCGTAACGGAACTTTATTCACGAAGTCAGGAAAGATAAATATTTTAAACACAAAATTCAAGGAAGACTTAAGTCCAATTGAAAAAGATGAGAGTTGCGGGTGTTATACATGTCAGAACTACTCTAGAGCTTATTTGAATCATTTGTTTAAGGCGAAAGAAATTTTGGCAAATACGCTTGCTTCCATTCATAATATTTATTTTATTGTAAAGCTGGTTGATGATATTAGAGAAAGTATTTTAGAAAATAAATTTGAAAAATTTAAAAAAGAATTTCTAGAAATTTATATAAAAAATAAGAATGAGGATAATTTATAAAATAATATATTTTATTAAGTTAAAATATATATACATATGGAAATTCACAAATCTAAGTTTTGGATCGTATTGTCTGTTTTGATTTTAATATTATTAATATCCTCTACTGTTTTATATTTACAAAATGGAAATTATGAAACCATAAAAGCTGAAAGAGGAGATTTGACTCAAACTACAGAAGTTTCAGGAGAGATCGTTTCTTCCGAAGAAATCAATTTAGGATTTGAAAATAGCGGGAAAGTTTCCAAGGTATTTTTTGATGTTGGGGATTTTGTTCAAAAAGGAGACATTGTTGCTATTTTAGATAAAGATGAGTTTGATAGTGAAATAAATGAAATCAGGGCACTTCTTGATAGTGAGAATGCAAGATTAGATGAATTAACAGGAGGAGGTCAAGGAATTACTTCTCAAGCTAAGCTTGAAAGCGAAAAAACTATTCTTGTAAGCACGATAAAAAAAGCGCATACAACTAGCGATAGCTTAATTACGAATGTTGTTGATGTATTTTTTGAGAACGCTAGTAGGGGTTTACCAGAATTTACTGTGGCTCTAGATAATTATTTATTAAGACAGAAAATTAATTTAGAGAGAAAAGATATTGGAAAACTACTAAAATCTTGGAAAGAGGATATTAAAAACATAAGCACAGGAAGTTTAAATTATGGGTATATTAATAGTGTATTAAGTAGAATAGAAAGTATTTCCAATTTCTTAACTTTAATTTCATCAGGATCAAATGAATTTAGGGTAACTGGAGAGCATTCTCAAGTAGAAATCGATTCTTATGTTTCTGCAATTAATCAAGCAAGAACAACTCTTTCAAATTTAATTATTGATATTAATGCTGCAACAGAAAAGGTCCGAGCTGTTGAATCTCAGATTCCAATTCAACAAGCAATAGTTAAAAATACCGAGGCTTTATTTAGCAAAACAGAATCTAGGAGTCGGCAATTTATTATAGAGTCTCCAATAGATGGAATTATTACAAAAAGAAATGTTGAATCTGGCGAAAACATTATCGCTAATGAAGAAGTTATTTCCATCGTTAATAATAAAGATTTTGAAATAGAGGCATTTATACCCGAAGTTAACATTAGTGGTGTTGATGTTGGTGATAGTGCTATTTTAACTTTCGAAGCATTTGGAAAAGATACATTCTTTAATGCAGAAATTGCACATATTGACCCAATCGGAACTAAAAAAGATGGAATCACCACTTACAAAGTAATTTTAGATTTAGAAGAACAGAATGAAATGATTCGTTCTGGAATGTCGGTCGATATAGAAATAGAAAAATCTAAAACTGAAAATGTTATTTTGATTCCTTCATACGTTCTTCAAAAAAGTAATGACGTTGTTTTTGTAGAAATATTAAATAATAATGGAGAAAAAGAAAGAAGAAATGTTAGATTGGGTGGCCGAGACAGTAATGGAAATGTGGAAGTTTTGAAAGGAATTTCAGAGGGCGAAGATATAGTAATTTTGAAATAAACATAATAAATGATTGACACTACTTCAATAAAAGTCGGTTGGTTCTTAGGGATAAGACAATTAAAAAGATCGTCGCTATGGTCTACGGTTTTAATTATTGTCATCATGACGTTAACTTTTTTGAATTTAGTAGTTGTTTCTGGATTATTGGTCGGGCTTATTGAAGGAGCAGTCTCTGCTGCAAAAGATAGATATACTGGAGATTTAATTATTTCAACATTGGAAGAAAAAGATTTCATTGAAAATAGTAGAGAAGTAGTTTCAATTTTAGAATCGATTCCTGGAGTGGAAACTGTTTCTCCTCGATATATTGCATCTGGTGTTTTGCAATCAAATTATAAGGAGAGAACAAACTTCAATAATGATATTGAAGAAGCTGCTGCTATTATTGCTGGAATAGATCCCACCAAAGAAAATAGGGTTACTGGTATAGAATCAACTCTTGTCGATGGAGAATATTTGGAAGATGGAGATTTTGATCAAGTTGTGATCGGAGCTTTAATGTTGAGTGAATATTTACCAATAGATTCTCCGGGCTTTGTTGTTCTAGATGGTGTTGAAATTGGTTCCGAAATTAGGTTGAGAATTGGTGATATTACAAGGGAGGTTACTGTTAAAGGAATCGTCAGGAGTAAGGTTGATGAAATAGACAGGCGTTTGTTTATGGTCGATTCTCAACTTAGAGCCATGATTGATAGAGATGATTTTAATGTTGGAGAAATATCAGTAATTATTAATACAGATGAAATAAGCACAGAAAGAGTAAAAGAAATTTTAATAGCTAATGGAATCGACAAGGTTGCCAAAGTTCAAACATCTATTGATGCTCAGCCAAAGTTTCTTCAAGATATTAAGAGAACCTTCTCTCTTTTGGGAACAATTATTAGTTCGATTGGATTGGTCGTTGCAACTATTACTGTTTTTATTGTTATTTTTATTAATGCTATTACAAGAAGAAAGTATATTGGAATAATGAAAGGGATTGGAATTAGCGCTAATGCAATTGAGTTTTCATATGTTGTTCAGTCTTTGATTTATGCTGTTGTTGGATCGATAGCAGGAGTGCTAATGGTTTATCTTTTATTGATTCCATACTTTGCTTCTCATCCTATAAACTTCCCATTCAGTGATGGAATATTAGTTGCTCCACTTGGCATTACAATGTTTAGATTAGTTTTATTAATTATTACAACAATGCTTGCTGGATACATTCCTGCCAGAATTATTGTTGGTAAAAATACCCTAGATTCTATTCTAGGAAGAAAATAATATGAAAAATAAGTTAATTATAAAATCAAAAAACATCGTCAGAACATTCTATTCTGGAAAAATTGAAACACCTGTTTTAAAAGGTGTTGATTTTAGTGCAAAAGAAGGTGAGTTTGTTTCTATTATGGGAAGGTCGGGAGCTGGAAAAAGTACTTTAATATTTCAGCTTAGTCTTTTGGATGTTCCAAATGAAGGAGAAATTATTGTAGATGGAGTTAATATTTTAAAACTTTCTAAAAATGAAAAAACCAAATTTAGAAGAGAAGAGATGGGATATGTTTTCCAAGATTACGCATTGGTTCCCGAATTAACAGCTTTAGAAAATGTTGCACTTCCACTTTTGATGCAAGGACACTCCACAGCACACGCTTATAAAAAATCCAAAGAAATTTTAATAGAGTTAGGTTTTGACATACAAATTAATAATCTACCTAGTCAGTTATCGGGAGGGGAGCAACAACGTGTTTCTATTGGAAGAGCTATTGTTCATAAACCTAAAATTCTTTTTGCTGATGAACCCACTGCGAACCTGGATGCAACTTCGGCAAGAGTTGTAATTGATCTTTTGAAAAAATTAAATAAAGAAGGACAGACCATTATCATGGTTACTCATGAAGAGGAATATGGAAAAGAGACTAATAGAATTGTTGAAGTAATTGATGGAGAGATTCCTGAGATTTCTAAGATTAAAACAAAAAATCCTAAACCTTCGGTCGGACAAAGGAAAAGAATTGTTAAAAAGAAAGTTTCCAAAACTAAATCTAAAATTAAAAAACCTGTTATTAATAAACTAAAAGTTTCAGTAAAGAAAAAGAAAGTCGTGAAAGTTATGAAGAAAAAATAAATAAAACTTTAGAACGGAACTCTGACTTACGTAATACGTAAGTCAGAGCTCCTCATTTTTTGGTCAAGGTTCGACCTTGACCAAATTTGCCACCCTTATTAAATCGTGGCTAAGTGGCAGGAACTCTGAGTTCCTACGCACATTATAATGGCCTTGCTAACATCATTATAAATTAAAACACCCCGCGGAAACGTGGTGTTTCTGTGGGGTGTGGTTGGTTTGAATTAATCTAGTCAGGACCCTTCTTCGAGAGCTTTCTCTAGAGCGTCAATAAGATCGATATTGGCAAGCTGATCTACATGAGTGGTTCCTTTACTACCAGTCGATTTGGTAGTGATAAGGTGTCCATTTGTGCCAATTTCTAAGACTGTGGAATCGCTTTCCCAATAGCCAATTGAGGGTAGAGGACTTTTAAGAGCTACGATTCCTGTCTGAAGTAATAAATCTGCAAAAGCTTTACGCAAAACAGACATTCCGGCTTTGACAATTTTCTTGCGTAGGTCTGCAACGCTATCTTCTTCCTCAGGAAAAGTCCCCGATTCGATGATGGTGGTATCTATTTTTTTTGGATCGATACCAAATTCTCTAAACAGTTTTTTTGCAAAATCGGTAACACGACCTCTTCTTATTCCATTTCTTTCTCTTGCTAGCTCAATTATTCTTGATGGTGGTAGATTATTCACTATAAGTTTGGTTGTGGGTTGAATTTAGGAAATAACATTTATTTGAATGATACTATATAATTTATATTTAGTCAATGGTAAGATTGGTAAAAACAAAAACCCCTTAATATGCTATTCTGATATTTAATATATGGATAAATTCAATCTACAGGCCGAATATGAGCCCGCCGGAGATCAGCCAGAAGCGATTAAGGATCTGATGAAAAGTATTAAGAAAGGTAATAAACACCAAACTCTTTTAGGTGTTACAGGATCAGGAAAAACTTTTACAGCGGCAAATATTATTCAACAAATTCAAAAGCCGACTTTAGTTATTGCTCACAATAAAACTCTAGCCGCTCAACTTGCTCAAGAATATAAAGAATTCTTTCCCGATAATGCAGTGCATTATTTTGTTTCTTATTATGATTACTACCAGCCCGAAGCATATATGCCAGCTTCCGATACTTATATTGAAAAAGAAGCTCAAATTAATGTAGAAATCGAAAGATTAAGACATGCCTCAACCCAAGCATTATTAAGTAGAAAAGATGTAATCATTGTTGCGTCCGTAAGTTGTATTTATGGACTTGGTTCTCCTGAAGAATATGAAAAAGTAAATCTTAAAGTTATAAAAGGAAAAGAATATTCTAGAAGAGAAATGATGAGAGATTTAATCAATGTTCATTTTCAGAGAACAAATGCAGATTTAACGCCAGGAGTTTTTAGAAGCGTTGGAACATTTTTAGAAATTATGCCAGTTTCAGAAAAATTTATTATTCGTGTCACTTTTGAAGACGATAAGAAAATAAAAGAGATAGTAAAAATAGATTCTATAAGTAGAGAAATTATTGAGACTTTAGATTTTTTCTATTTCTTTCCTGCAAAACATTTCATTACAAACAAAGAGCAAGGTTTAGAAGCTATTAAAACTATTCAAGCTGATCTCAAAATAAGACTTAAAGAATTAAAAAAAGAAGGAAAACTTTTGGAGCATGAACGCTTAAAAAGAAGAGTTACTTATGATTTGGCAATGATTAGAGAAACTGGATATTGTAATGGAATCGAAAACTATTCACGACATTTTTCTGGAAAGGAAGAAGGTGAGGCACCCGACACTTTAATTTCATATTTTCCTCATAAAAAAGATGGTAGCCCAGACTTCTTAACGGTTATTGATGAGTCTCATGTTACTGTGCCACAAATTGGAGGAATGTATGCAGGAGATCGTTCTCGAAAGAAAACTCTTATTGAATATGGTTTCAGGCTCCCTAGTGCATTAGACAATAGGCCACTGCAGTTTAAAGAATTTGAGAAAAAGGTTGGGCAGACTCTATATACTTCAGCAACTCCTGGAAAATATGAAGTAGAGTTTTCTGATAAGCCAATTGAGCAAATAATTCGTCCTACTGGATTATTAGATCCTGTTATTGAAGTTCGCCCTGTAATTTCTGATAATAAATCTAAGCCTAAGTATGAAGGACAAATCAAAGATTTAATTAAAGAATCTAAAAAAGCTATTAAAAAAGGTGGGAGAGTTTTGGTTACAACTCTAACTAAAAAAATGGCAGAAGATTTAAGTGAGTTTTTAGATGAACAGAATATTAAAGCAAAATATTTGCATAGCGATATTAAAACTATCGAAAGAATTGAAATTATTACTTCTTTTAGAAAAGGAGAGTTCGATATTTTAGTTGGAGTTAACCTGCTTCGAGAAGGCCTTGATATGCCAGAGGTTACTTTGATTGGAATTTTAGATGCCGACAAAGAAGGATTTCTTCGATCAGAAACTGCATTGATTCAAACTATTGGGCGAGCTGCTAGAAATGTTGATGGAAGGGTTATTTTATATGCTGACAGAATCACAAACTCAATGGAGAAAGCTATTGGAGAAACTTCAAGGAGAAGAGATTTACAAATGGCTTACAATAAAGAGCATGGCATTACTCCAAAAACTATTTCTAAAAAGATTCAAGATATTACAGATCAGATGAAAACAGAGCATTCAAAAACTGTTGAGAGACTTTTAACTGTTGATGATAAGTTATTTAGAAAGAATCCTGAGAAGTTTATTAAGCAGAAAGAAAAACAAATGGAGGGAGCTGTTAAGATTTTAGATTTTGAAACTGCTGCAATTCTTAGAGATGAGATTAATGCTTTAAAAGAAAAGTTGACAGAATAGCTTGCGTGTTTTGGTGAGTTTGTTACTATCAAGTTGAACTTCTATTTATAGGGGGCAGATCAACAACAAACAAATTAGAAAGGAAAGAAGCAAATGATAGAATATGTCTTTGTATTAGTCGGAGCGCGTGCCTGCGGTAAGGGAACGTTAGCTAAAATAGTGGCTGAACATCACGGAGAAAAATCTTTTTCATTTAGCACGGGAGTCAAATTCCGTGATATTGCAGAAGATCCGATGCACGAGCATCACAGAGTCGTTACTGAACAAATGCCAGCGGGGTTTTATATTTCAGACAAAATTTCCATTGAAGTTTTTAAATTAGCTTTTGGAAGTCTGAATGGAGAATTGGATTCCGCAAGGTTTCTTTTTCTTGATGGAGTTGTCAGGACAAGTGTTCAGGCTGAAGAAATTATTCCAAAAGTTAGGAAACGTTTTCCAAAAGCAAAAATCATTACAATCGAAATCGAAACACCCAGAGATGTGTGTCTCAATCGAGCGATGGCAAGAGCTGAAGAAGAAGATCGTTCTGATGACTGCGAATCTTCCTTTGTTACGCATTGGGAACAGTATTCTAAGCATAAGGATTCCCTGCGGAGTTCAATGGCTGAACACTGTGATGAGCTCAAAATCTTTCCTTCGAGAGAGATGAGAGACAAAGATGCAGTTCCGATACTTCGCCATATTGGTCTGATTCCAAGAAAGAGAGCATGGGAAATACTTAGAGATACCGCCTATCACGAAAATTCTTTGGAAGAAGAGTTGTATACTTAATTTGAACCTCAACAGCGTACAGAAATGTGCGCTTTTTTATTTATCCGAACATCATTTAGTGATTTTTTAGGATTTACTTAATGTCGTTTTTCAGGTAAACTACCTTTCAATAAAAGCCACCAACCCCTATGCGTAAAGCACAGGGACTATTGTCTTATTAAACAAAATACACATGTCTAAAACTATGCATAAAAATAATCTAAATAAAAACGAATCAGATAAAATCATAGTAAGAGGTGCTAGAACTCATAACTTAAAGAACATTACTGTCGAAATTCCACGTAATAAGATGGTGGTTTTCACAGGTCTTTCCGGATCAGGAAAATCTTCATTAGCTTTTGATACTATTTTTGCAGAAGGGCAAAGGCGATATGTTGAATCACTTTCTACATATGCACGGCAATTCTTGAAGCAAATGCAAAAGCCAGATGTCGATGAAATTGTCGGACTTTCTCCTGCTATTTCGATCGATCAGAAATCTCGTTCAAATAACCCGCGTTCAACAGTAGCAACTATTACCGAAATCTATGATTACTTAAGAATCCTTTTTGCTCGAATTGGAAAACCCCATTGTTTAGAATGTGGAAGAGAAATTAAGAAACTTTCGAAAGAAGAAATTTTAGATACTATTATTAAAACTATAAAATCCATAGATACTTCCAAAGTTGATAAAGATGTATTGGGAGTAAAAATTAACGATTTAAAAGTTGGATTATTTGCTCCAGTTGTTGTTGGAAGAAAAGGGGAATACTATCAGCTTCTTTATGATCTTTTAGGAAAAGGTTATGAAGTAGCTCAAATTGATGGAGAAAGAAAAAACTTAAGAGATAAAATAGTTCTCTCAAAAACAAAGAAGCACACTATCGATGTGCAAGTTGATGAATTTTATATTAGTGAAATAAAATCAAATAAAGAAGACATAAGAGAGCGCTTAAGCGATGCAATTGAACGTGCATTAGAAGAGTCAGATGGTTTGATTAAAATCATAACTCCATCGGAGCAAACTTTGATTTCTTCGAAGTTCATGTGTCCTTATGATGGATTTTCATTTCCAGAAATTGAGCCACGTCTTTTCTCGTTCAACTCACCTTATGGAGCTTGTGAGGAATGTAATGGTCTTGGAACAAAGCACATGTTTGGGGATGAGCCTTGTAAGGTTTGTGAAGGAAAAAGACTTCGACCTGAAGCACTGCACGTTTTCTTAGGAAAGAAGGATAAAGTAAATATTGTTAATGTAACTGCTATGTCTATTGTTAATGCAATTAACTTTTTTGGAGATTTAACTTTAAATAAAAAAGAAAAAGAAATAGTAAAAGTTGTTCAAAAAGAAATAGAGAACAGGCTTCTCTTTATGAATGATGTAGGAATTGACTATCTTCAATTAGATCGAAAAGCACACACTCTTTCTGGAGGAGAAGCTCAAAGAATTCGTTTAGCTAGTCAGCTTGGTTCTGGCCTTGTTGGAGCTCTATATGTTTTAGATGAGCCGACTATTGGTCTTCATTCTAGAGATAATAATCGATTAATTCAAACTTTATTAAACTTGAGAGACACCGGAAATACTATTTTAGTAGTTGAGCATGATGAAGATACTATTTTTGCTGCTGATCATTTGGTTGAGATTGGACCCGGAGCTGGAATTCATGGTGGTGAAGTTGTTGTTTCAGATGATTTACAAAAACTTTTAAATGCTAAAACAAATCCTTCTAAGTCAGTAACTTTAGATTATCTGCGTGGTGATAGGGAAATTTCTGTTCCAGAAAAAATCAGAACAGAAAATAGAGGAAAACTTTCTGTTAAGGGCGGAGAAATATTCAATATTAAAAATATGAATGTCGATATTCCTTTAGGAAAGTTTGTTGCCATTACTGGAGTATCGGGTTCTGGAAAATCTTCTTTTGTTTATGAAATTTTACATAAGAATTTACAAAGTCGATTCGATAGAAAATATAGAAGTAATGAAATTCATAATTGTAAAGAATTTAAGGGAACTGAATATATTGGACGCTCAATTTTAATTAATCAAAGCCCAATTGGAAGAACTCCTCGATCAAATCCTGCGACTTATACTGGAGCTTGGACTCATATTCGAGATATGTTCGCTGAAACTGCGGAAGCTCGCTATAGAGGTTGGAAGGCTGGAAGATTCTCTTTTAATGTTAAGGGTGGACGTTGTGAGGCCTGTCAGGGTAATGGGCAAATAGCTGTTGAAATGCATTTCTTACCAACCGTTTATGTTCCTTGTGATATTTGTGATGGAAAAAGATTCATGAAAGAAACTTTGGAAGTTAAATATAAAGGAAAGAATGTTCATGAAATTCTTAAGATGACTGTCGAAGAGTCTGTGAAATTCTTTATTGATATTCCGGCAATTTATGACAGATTAAAAAGTATGGAAGATGTTGGTCTTGGATATTTGGAGCTTGGACAAAGTGCTACTACTCTTTCGGGAGGAGAGGCTCAGCGTGTAAAAATTTCTTCTGAATTATATCGAGCTCATTTGCAAAAAACTATTTATATTTTGGATGAACCAACAATTGGTTTACATTATGAAGATGTTAAAAAATTAATAGAGATTTTGCAAAAATTGGTTGATAAAGGAAATACTGTTTTAGTTATTGAGCACAATATGGATATTATTAAATCTTCTGATTATATTGTTGATATTGGGCCTGAGGGTGGTGAGCATGGAGGAAAGGTTGTTGCAAAGGGAACTCCTGCTCAAGTTGCAAATAGTGAGAAGAGTTACACTGGGGCGTATTTAAAAAAGGCTTTGAAGAGTAATAAGAAATAATCCTAAAACATCACAGATGTTCGGATAAATAAAAAAGTGCCATCATTTAGACAGCACTTAATTTGTAGAGAAAAATCAGGATTCCTACTGTAACCGCAATAAGAGCAGCATGTCTTAAGCACCTATTGCCAGTCCTATTATCAGACCTCCTAATGATTTTGAGGGTTTCTTGCTAACTTTCTTTTTTGCTGGAGAGTTTCTTCTTTTCGGTATTCTTACTGGTGGTTTATTGTTCATGACCTTGACTCCTTTCGATTAGTGGTTGAATTTTTCTATTTTGAATATACTATGTAAAGTATGAATTTACGAGATTTTAAAAAACATAAACTACCAGATTCTCCTGGAATATATTTCTTCACAAGAAAACCCTTCGACAAGACTCAGAGTAAAGAAATTTTATATATCGGAAAGGCAACTTCTATTAAAGATAGAGTTAGAAGTTATTTTTCTAATGACATCATCTCTACTCGAGGTTCCAGAATTGTGGACATGGTTACTCTTTCAGATAATATAGATTTTCAAGAAACAGATTCTGTTTTGGAGGCTCTTATTTTAGAAGCTAATTTAATTAAAAAGCATCAGCCCAAATATAATATTAAAGAGAAAGATAATAAGAGCTATAGCTTTGTTGTAATTTCAAAACTTTCTACAAAGTCTTCAAGCTTATTTCAATCAGTCTCAATAGAGCGAGGTAGGACTTTGGATTTTTCAGATAAAACTAAATATTCAGATGTTTTTGGCCCATTTCCATCCAAAGGTCAATTAGAAGAGGCTTTAAAAATTATTAGAAAGATTTTTCCATTTTTTACAAATAAAAAACCCTCCAATTTTTATAAGCAATTAGGTTTAGAGCCAGATATTAGTCAGGCTGATGCAAATAAAGAATACTCAAAAAATATTAGGCATTTAAAATTGTTTCTAAAAGGAAAGAAGAAAGAGCTTGTTAAGAAGCTGGAAAAAGAGATGAGCTCTTTAGCTAAACAACAAGAGTTTGAAAGAGCTAATAAAGTTAAAAGACAAATTTTTGCTCTTCAGCATTTAAATGATATTTCTCTTATTAAAAAAGAAAATATTAATGCACAAATTAATTCAGATTCAGAAAGTGATTTTAGAATTGAAAGCTACGATATCTCTCATATGAATGGAGAAAACTCAGTTGGGGTAATGACCGTGGTAGAAGATGGAGAAGTTAAAAAATCAGATTATAGAAAATTTATTTTAAGAAGAACAAAAAGAGGAGATGATGTTGGGGGAATTAAAGAAATTTTAGAAAGAAGATTAAAACATGATGAATGGCCATTGCCAGATTTATTTGTAATTGACGGAGGAATTACACAAAGAAATGTTACTGTAAAAGTTTTAAAAGAATTTAAATTAAATAAATCTATTTCAATAGTTAGCGTTGTAAAAGATGATAAGCATAAACCGCTTAAATTTTTAGGACCAGAAAAAATTGCTAAAAAATATAAAAATGAAATTTTATTATCAAATAGTGAAGCTCACAGGTTTGCTATTAATTTCTTTAGGAGTAAGCAGAGAAAAAGTTTTAGAAAATAAAAACTGCGGTTCAAGCCCTTTTTATCTATTTCAAATTAATTTATAATATACACATGTCAAAAAAGTCTATAGTAATCCTTCGCGGAGGGCCGAGTAGTGAACATGAAGTTTCTTTAAAAACAGGACGATCTGTTATTGATACTCTTAAAGATCATCATGATATTTTAGATGTCATTATTGATAAAAAAGGAAGATGGTATGTTTCTGGTTTAGAAAGGCAACCTCATGAAGTAATAAAAGGAAAAGATGTTGTATTTAATGCAATGCATGGTGAATACGGGGAAGATGGGCAAGTCCAAGAACTTTTAGAAAAATTACAGATTCCTTTTACTGGACCAAAAAAGTTTGGTGCTGTTCTTTCTATTAATAAGCCGAATACTAAAAAGATATATCAAAGCTTGGGACTAAAAACCCCCCATTCAAAAGTGATTGATAAAATTGAAACAGATACCGACAATATTGCCCTAGATTTATTTAGAAACTTTCCAATGCCAATGATCATCAAACCAATCGATAAGGGTTCTTCAGTCGGACTTTCTATAGTTAGAGATTTTCAGTCTTTAAAAAGTACGCTAGCAAAACTGTTTGAAACTTCAAATAAATTATTAGTTGAAGAATTTATAGAAGGAAAAGAGGGAACTGTTGGAGTAATAAATGATTTTAGAAATGAAAAAGAATATGCTCTTCTTCCTATAGAAATTAGAACTCCAAAAAACAAAGAAGTTTTTGATTATGAGGCAAAATACAACGGCTCAACAGAAGAAATCTGCCCAGGAGACTTTTCCCTGGAGGAAAGTTCTATTATGCAAGAAGCTGCTAAGAAAGTTCATGAAGCTTTAAATTTACGACATTATTCCAGAACTGATTTCATTATTCATCCAAGGAGAGGAGTTTTTCTTTTAGAAACCAATTCACTTCCAGGATTAACCTCAGAATCTTTATTACCTAAGAGTTTAGAGCCAATAGGGAGTAGTTATCGAGAATTTTTAGAGCACGTGATTAATCTTGCAATAGAGGATTCTTTAAGATAAGCTAGCTTACATGTTATATGTTCTTTTTAGAAAGCCAAGCAGGGTCACTCGACTTCTTGCTAAATTAGGAATTGCTACAATCCGTTTTGATGAAGACAAGGATGATCGTGGATACAAACTTTTTCACTTTTGCGAAGGGTGTGACGACTTTCGGTACAGTCTTACGATCCTCTAAGTCATGCTGAGCGGTGTGAATGTTCGAGTTGTGGTATCACGACGGGTGTTGAGCATCTCCTTGGTCAATCATTTTTTCAAGAAGTGAATATCGACGAGTAGCTAATGAACTTCCAGGAAGATTCTTACAGAATTATTTCAAACTACACTGGAAAGGTCTGCAAGATCATCTTCCTGAAAACAGAGAAGGGCAAACTTTCTCAGATTTGGAAACAGTCTCTATGTTCATGTTTCTTCACGGCATATTTGCAGAAGCACTTAGTGGTCTTTCCTTAAAAAACCAAACGGATACTCTTGAGTAGTATTCGTTTTTTTTATTTTCTGAGCACATAATTCATCTTGCAATTGGCAATAAATAAGTTAGAATACTTTTTACTCGGCTAATTTATTTTGCTGAGGCAAAGTAATCGCCCGATCAAAATTTTATATTTTGATTTAGGGGCCTGTAGCTCAATTGGTAGAGCGCCTCATTTGCACTGAGGAGGTAGCGGGTTCGAATCCTGTCAGGTCCACATTTTCGTTCGAAAGATATAAATTTTCCTCAGATTTTATTTAATCAACACTCCCTCCTCTCTAAGTCAAAATAACTTTCCATTTGCGTTATAATTTAGATAACATAATGCTTAAGCACTTACGAAAGTTAAACTTGATTCTGACACTGGTTCTACTATTTACTTTTTTCTATGCATTTATAGAAAGTCAGCCAGAAGAATTAGTTGTTGTTCCTTATTCAAATGATTCAGGAGACATTATTGAAGATTTAAAAAATAGAGGTTATCTAAAAAACAAATTTTCTTATTTATCTTTAGTTTTTCTATCTAAATTCTATAAAGATATTGAACCTGGGGGATACAATCTAAAACAAGGAATGGGAGCTTTGGCAATTCATACACAACTTACCGATCCAGATTATAAGTATGTTTTTGTACAAGAGGGGTTAAGAAAAGAAGAGGTTGCTAGTGTTTTGGAAGAAACTTTAGATTGGGAAGAAGGTAAAAAAGATATGTTCACGAATAATCTCTCGATATGTTCATTTACTGGGGGAGAAGGATATTTATTCCCAGGAAAATATTTAATTCATAAAGATGAAGATATATATGTTATTAAAAAAGAAATGGAAAACAGGCTACTGATTTCTTTGAAAAAATTAGAAGAAAGTCCTGATTCACGATCGAGTATTATTGATACTAGTAGAATTGTAAAAATAGCATCTTTGATACAAAGAGAAGCTGCAGGGAAAGGTGATATGAGATTAATTTCTGGAATTATTTGGAATAGATTATTTAATGAAATGCCGTTACAAATAGATGCAACACTCCAATATATTACGGGCGATAATGAACTTTGGTGGCCGAGAGTAAAATCAAAAGATAAGTTCATAGATTCTCCATATAATACTTATCAAAATGAAGGATTGCCTCCAGGGCCGATTGCTAATCCGGGGCTTGCTGCAATAAGTGCCGCGCTTAACCCTGTCGACACAGATTGTATTTTCTATTTACATGACAACTATAGAAACATTCATTGCGCTACGACTTATTCAGTACATAAAAGAAATGTCGATTACTACCTTAAATAGATTAAATAAATAGATAAAAATTGGTATACTTTTAATCATAATTATTAATTATTTATAAAAATATGTTTGTATTAATTCTCGGTATAATTTTAATAGTAATAACTTTACTTTTTGCATTTCAAAATAGTGAAGTTATTACTGTTCATTTTTTCACATACGAAATGACAACTTCTGTAGCGTTAGTAATTTTGGCAGCATTGGTCGCAGGTTTTATTATTGCTCTATTAGTTTTAACTTCAACACTAGTTAAAACTGGAAGTAAGAATAGAAAATTGAGTAAAGAATTAGAATCTATAAAAGAGCAAGAAGAGAATGTGGGAATCGATTACGGAGATGCTGAGAAGATTAAATCAGAAGAAATGGCTTCTGAAGAAGAGCTTGATAAAATAAGTAAGGAAATATAATTTATGCCAGTACCAGAGAAAGAGTTAAAAACTTCTATAAAGGATCTCAATAAGTCTGTTACCAAGCTAGATAGCAGGGTTAATAAGTGGTGGAAAATACTTTTGCATGGAATGCTTCAAGGGGCTGGAGCGGTTATTGGTGCAGCTTTAGTTTTTTCTTTATTAGGACTTCTTTTAAATATCGCAGGAGTTTTGCCATATATTGGAGATACAGCTTTAGAATTAAAGGGAATACTTGATAAGGTGCGATAGTTTGTTAAAATGAACCGCATGAAGAAGGAGTCCGGCTCCTGAATATGTCCCATCAATCGGAAATGGACTCCTTCTGAATTAATAGAGTTAAATGAATTTTTTAATTTACCATCACTCCCGTCGCGTTGCGGCAGGAAGAAGATTATTTAAATAAATATAAAAACCATATGAATTTTTTAATGAAACAAATAATGAAGAGAAAGATGAAGGATGTTCCTAAAGAGCAACAAGAAATGTTAATGGCTCTTGTTGAAAAAGACCCTAAGTTTTTTGAAAATATAGCAAAAGAAATTAAAGAGAAAACAAAAGGAGGAATGGATGAACAAATGGCTTCTATGCAAGTGATGATGAAGCATAAGCAAAAGTTGCAACAAATCGCGCAGGGGATTCAGAAGTAGTTTTTAATTGCAACGCACCACTACTTAAGTTACTATCTACTCAATGAGTTTATCCATAGGAATAGTCGGATTACCAAACGTCGGTAAATCTACACTATTTAATGCACTAACAAAAAAACAAGTCGAGGCGGCGAATTATCCGTTTTGTACTATTGACCCATCTGTTGGAGTTGTTCCAGTTCCAGATGAAAGGCTATATAAATTAGCTGAATTTTCTAAAACACAAAAAACTCTTCCAGCCGTTGTTGAATTTACTGACATTGCAGGTTTAGTAAAAGGTGCTGCAGATGGTGAAGGTCTAGGGAATAAATTTTTAGCAAATATTCGAGAGGTTGATGCAATTTGTCATGTTGTAAGAATTTTTGAAGATCCTCGGGTCATTCATGTTCATGGAAAAATAGAACCTCTTAATGATATTGAAGTTATTAATTATGAATTAATAATGGCTGATTCTGAAACTGTCACAAATAGACTTTCTAAATTGGGAAGCGAAATTAAAAGAGGAGATAAAGAAGCCGTTAAGTTAAACGAGGCCTTAATAAAAATAGAAAAAGTTTTATCGGAAGGAAAGTTAGCAAATACTATCTCTAATTCTTTAAGTGATGACGAGAAGGAGTTGGTTAAAGGATTACACTTACTTACAATGAAGCCGGTTTTATATATTTTAAATAAAAAAAGTGGCTCACAAAACTTAGATGAAAACCCTAAACCTTCGGTCGGGCAACAGGAAGATAAAAGGTATGAAGACTTGTTGAATTACTTTAAAGCAAATTCAAATATTTTCGTAAAAGTTGATGCTCAAACAGAGCAAGAAATAAATGACTTAAGTGCTGAAGATAAATTAGAAATGAAAAAAGATTTAGGAATTGGAATAGAAGATGAAGGTTTAGATATTTTAATCAAAAAAGGATATGAACTTTTAGGTTTAATGACATTCTTTACAACAGGTGAAAAAGAAACTCGCGCATGGACAACTCCAATTGGAAGCTCAGCTCCCGAAGCTGGTTCCGCAATCCATACAGATTTTAAAGAAAAGTTTATTAGAGCAACAGTCATTGAGTGGAATAAATTATTAGAAGCTGGTTCTAATGCTGGTGCCAGAGAAAAAGGTTGGATTAGGACAGAAGGGAAAGAGTATGTTGTTAAGGATGGTGACGTGATTGAGTTTTTGGTTTAAATTGAAAATACACTCATTTTCCTGTAACATTACCTATTATGGAAAACATACAAAATAAACCAAAAATGACACCTAAAGACTTTTTTATTCACTTGAGTATGCTAATCACTCTTTATGTTAGTGCTGTGGCATTAATTACGTTCCTATTTACTCTTATCGATATTATCGCTCCAGATCGACAAGATTATTACAGCAATCCATCAGAAGGATTGGCAGTTTCTCTATCTATTTTTATTGTTTTTTATCCAATATTGGTAATTCTGTTTTCTAAATCTAGAAAAGCTATTAAAGAAAATATAGAGAAAGCCGATTTACTAGTTCGAAAATGGTTTCTTTACTTAACTATTTTTATTACAGGCCTAACTGTATCTATAGATTTAATTGTTTTAATTAGTACATTCTTAAATGGAAGTGAGCTAAATACAGCGTTCATTCTAAAAATATTTGCCATTGTATTAGTTGCAGGAGGCATATTCTTATTTGCTCTTAAAGATTTGAAAGGAGTTTTTATTAATAATGATAAATTATTTAAAAATGTTAGAACAATAACTACTGTTGTTATTGTTGCACTAGTTGTAATTGGAATTTTCTTCATTGGTTCACCAAGAGAATTGCGACAGAAAAATGATGATCAGAGAAGAATTAACGATTTATCACTGATTCAAAATGAAATTGTTTCTTATTGGCAACTTAAAAATGCTTTGCCAGCCGAACTTTCTGATTTAGAAGATCCTCTTACTTACGTTAATATTCCAGTTGATCCAGAAACAGGAGATAATTATGGATATAAGATTATTTCTGATTTAACTTTTGAAGTTTGTGCTAATTTTGCAACTGAAAGTGATGAAAATGAAAATGCTCTAAGTGTTGCACGCAAATATGAATTTGGATTCAATAACAGTGAGGAAAACTTCGAACATATTATTGGAGAGAACTGTTTTGAAAGAACAATTGATCCTGAACGATTTCCTAAATTCGATCAGAATAGAATTCCCACAGCAATCAGGTAGTCTAATTAAAAAATAAGAGTGTCAGGATACGATCATAAAAAAATAGAAAATAAATGGCAAGACAAATGGCAAAAAGATAATCTTTATGTAACAGAAGATAAAGTAAAAGGTAAAGATAATTTTTATTGTTTAGTCGAATTTCCATATCCATCAGGGAACCTTCACGTTGGTCACTGGTATGCTTTTTCTATTACTGACATTTACGCTAGATTAAAAAGTTTACAGGGATTAAATGTTATGTTTCCAATTGGTTTTGATGCTTTTGGTTTGCCTGCCGAAAATGCTGCTATTAAGCACAATTTAAATCCTCGAGATTGGACATATAAAAATATGGATACAATGAAGACTCAATTAAGGAGTATGGGAGCTTCTTTTGATTGGTCTAAGGAGTTGGCAACTTGTGATCCCTCTTATTATAAATGGACGCAGTGGCTTTTCTTAGAGCTTTTCAAAAAAGGATTAGCATATCAAGCTAATGGATCGGTAAATTGGTGTCCGTCATGTAAAACTGTTTTAGCAAATGAACAAGTTGTTAGTGGTGCTTGTGAGCGTTGTGGTACTGAAGTCGAGAAAAAAGAAATGAATCAGTGGATGATCAAAATTACTGATTATGCCGATAGATTAATTGATGATCTGGATGAGTTAAATTGGCCAGAAGAAATTAAGCAAAGTCAAAAGAATTGGATCGGACGATCGCAAGGTGCTGAAATTGATTTCCCTGTATCAGGGATGGATTCTTCTATAAAAGCTTTTACAACACGACCAGACACTTTATTTGGAGTAACTTATATGGTTTTGGCCCCAGAGCACGAATTTGTTAAAAGACTTTTGGAGAACAAAAATCCTAATCCTGCTTTGCATGACGGACTAGAGGAAGTAGAAAAGTATGTAAAAGATTCTTTAAAAAAGAAAGAATTAGAGAGACTTGCTGATACTAATAATAAAACAGGAGTTGAATTAAAGGGAATTAAGGCTATTAATCCTGCAAATAAAGAAGAGATTCCAATTTATGTTGCAGACTATGTTTTAGGAGGTTATGGAACTGGAGCAATTATGGCTGTTCCAGCACACGATGAAAGAGATAATCAATTTGCTGAGAAATTTAATCTTCCAATAAAAAATGTAATAGAAAATGATGTTTTAATTAATTCAGATAAATTTAACGGTCTTTCAAGCGAAGAAGCAAAAGAGAAAATTACAAAAGAAGTTGGAGGTAAATTAACTAATAATTATAAATTAAGAGACTGGTTAATTTCTCGTCAAAGATATTGGGGATGTCCAATTCCAATAATTCATTGTAAAAAATGCGGAGCAATCCCTGTTCCTGAAAAAGATTTACCGATCGAACTTCCTGAAATAGATAATTACTTACCAAGAGATGATGGAAAGTCTCCATTAGCAAAAGCCGATGATTGGGTAAAAGTAAAATGTCCAACTTGTAATGAAGATGCAGAAAGAGAAACCGATACTCTCGATACTTTTGTTGATTCATCTTGGTATTTCTTAAGATATACAGATCCAAAAAATACTGAAGAATTTGCATCAAAAGACAAAATGAAAGAATGGATGCCAGTTGATTTTTATTCTGGTGGAGCAGAGCATACAACAATGCATTTGCTTTATTCTCGTTTCTTTAATAAAGCACTTTTTGATTTAGGATTAGCAAAAGATTCTGAACCGTATAAAGAAAGATTAAATAGAGGATTAATTATAGGAACAGATGGAAATAAAATGAGTAAGTCAAAAGGTAATGTTATTGATCCTGATGAAATAGTTGAAAGATTAGGAGCCGACACTGTGCGCCTATATTTAAGTTTTATTGGACCTTACAATGAAGCTGGTCAATATCCTTGGGATCCAAATGGAGTTGTTGGTGTTCGGCGATTTTTAGAAAGAGTTTGGAAGCTTAGTTCTAATCTTTCTGATTCAACAGAAACTGATCCTGAATTAAAAAAAGAATTACATAAAAGCATTAAGAAAATTACAGAAAATGCTAATAAGTTAAAGTTCAATACGTGTATTTCACAAATGATGATTTTTATGAATCTTGCTGAGAAGTCTAATCTTTCGAATATTTCTAAAGAAGATTTTGGAATTTTCTTACAGCTTTTGGCACCATTCGCGCCTCACATAGCAGAAGAGCTTTGGTCTTTAAATAATAAAGAATCTATTTTCTTAAGCAATTGGCCAAAATATGATGAAGGTTTGGTAGTAGATGATGAAGTAACTCTTGCTATTCAAATTAACGGAAAGGTCAGAGGACAGGTTACAGTACCACACGACATCTCTGAAGAGGAATTGAAGGAATTAGTTCTTAAGAAAGAAGAAATTTCAAAATGGCTTGAAGATAAAGAAGTGAAGAAATTTATTTATGTAGAAGGGAAGCTGATTAGTGTGGTGGTTGGGTAAAAAGACCCATAATTTCAGTTGACATGTATTTAACTTGATGTTAATGTGGATGTATTGTATCATTTGATATTCGTACAATCTTAATTATCAATGATTTAATTCAAATTTGAAGGAATATGACAACTTTAACTTTCAAACCAAAACAAGTAACAAAGAAACTTCTAGACGTTCTACCTGAGCGAGCGCGTGACGTTTTAATTAAAAGATACGGTCTTGGAAAAGATACAAAGAAAAAGACTTTAGAGGCAATTGGACAAACTTATGGAATCACTCGTGAGCGTGTTCGACAAATTGAAGAGTATGCACTTTCTAATATTCGAAAATCAGACGAATTCCAAAAAGAATCTCCTATTTTTTCAGAACTTCAAGATGTTATTGAATTTCTTGGAGGAGTTGTATCTGAAAAAGAAGTTCTTGATGAAATTTCAAAAAATGAAGGAATTCAAAACCATACTCACTTTCTATTTGTTCTTGGAGATGCTTTCTTAAAGATAAAAGAAAACAAAGAATACGTTGCACGTTGGTCAGTTGATAAAAAGTTGTCAGATGAAATTGAAAAATCTATTAAGATGTTATATGAAAATCTAAATGATGATGACATTGTTCCGGAATCAGAAATGATTGATTCTTTCTTAAATCATCTTAAAGATGTTTCAGATCATTATAAAGAAGAACAAATTCTTCGAAGATGGTTAAAAATGTCAAAAAAGGTTTCTTCTAATCCACTCGGAGAATGGGGACGATCTGATTCTCCAAATATTAATGTTAAGGGAATGAGAGACTATGCTTTCTTGGTCATTCGTCAGCACGGATCTCCAATTCATTTCAAAGAAGTTGCAGAACAAATTACTAAAATCTTTAAAAAACAAGCTCACGTTGCAACTTGTCATAATGAACTTATTAAAGATCCCCGTTTCGTTCTTGTTGGAAGAGGGTTATACGCTTTAAAAGAATGGGGATACATTAGTGGAGTTGTAAGAGATGTTATTAATGAAATTATTGAGAAGAACGGAGCTCTTACTAAAGATCAAATCATCGATAAAGTTTTGAAGGAGCGATATGTAAAAGAAAATACTATTATGGTTAATCTTCAAAATCCTAAATTCTTTAATAAAGATCCAAAAGGAAGATATTCTGTCGTTTAAATTTATTTAGACAAACTAGAGTAACCGCAGTTTTTAAAAACAATACCCCCGCTCTCGGCGCGGGGGTATTGTTTTTAGTATCTAGTATTTGGTATTAATACTTTAAAAGTAAAATAATGTGATAAAATATTCCTAACTATGAATTCTGGAATTTCAACATTATTTGCAGATGCAATTGATTTTATATTTCTTATTTTGCCACTATTTTTAGCTGTTGTTTTTGTCTTGTTTATTGTGAGACTTTGGGTTGATTATGCGAGAGAAAAGTTTTCTCAAGGACAAGAAAGAATGCTTTTAGAAATTATTCCTCCACAAGATATCGATAAGTCTCCAGCAGCCATGGAGCTGTTCTTTGTATCGTTACATCAAACAGGAGGAGAAACTACATGGATTAAAAAATACATAAACGGCTCTACTAGAGCTACATTTTCTTTGGAGCTAGTTTCTATTGACGGTAATGTTCACTTTTTTATAAGAACAAGAAGTATTTTACGAGGATTGGTTGAGTCTCAACTTTACGCTCAATATCCAGGGATTGAAGTTCGAGAAGTCGAAGATTATGCACAAAAATTTGTTTTTGAGCCTGGAAAAAATGACTTATGGGGAACTGAATTTAATTTGAATGAACCAGATCCTTATCCAATTAAAACTTATGTTGATTATGGACTAGATACTGATCCAAAAGAAGAATTTAAAATTGATCCAATTACTCCTGTTCTTGAAACTTTGGCAAACTTAGGTAAAGGAGAGCAGATGTGGTTTCAAATTATTATAAAAGCACATAAGAAGGAAGATAAGGATCCAACTAAGTGGTTCAAAAAAACTGATTTATGGGCGGATACAGCCAAAACCGAAGTTAAAAAAATTAGAGATGAATCGATTATTGACGCAGGAGAGGATCAAAAACAAATTGCTCAAACTGAAGGTCAAAAAAGAAGAATTACGGCATTAGAAAGAAGTGTTTCTAAAATTTCTTTTGATGTTGGATTTCGTGCTATTTATTTAGGAACAAGCGATGCTTTTAATGGAATTAATATTCCTGCCATGCTTGGAAGTGTTAAGCAATATGCATCTTCGGATCTAAATAGTTTTGGACTTACAAACTTAACAGACTTTAATTTTCCTTGGCAAGACTTTGGTGATTTTAGATTAAATAAGTTAAAGCGAACCATGTTACAACTTTATAAAGATAGGAAATTTTTCTTCCTAAAAGAACGAAAGGCGATGGTTTTAAATGTTGAGGAGCTTGCGACTATTTATCACTTCCCCGGAAGAGTTTCTCAAACATCATCACTAGGTAGAACTGATTCTCGAAAGGCAGCTGCTCCACCAAATCTTCCTATCTAATTATGTATGTTTAAAATTTCATTTACTAAAAAAGAATTTATTAAATACATCAGTAATTTTAAGCTCTATAAAAATAGAGAAGAGGTTATTATTGGCAGCGCTGTTATTTTATTGATTGTTGGCATCTTTTGGATTTATGTTACATCACCGTCAATAAGTATTACGGAGAGCAATCCTGTTTCTTTTGAGATTGAAAAGGGATCTTCCTTGAAAGAAATTACGCAGAACTTAAAAGAGGCTGGTTTAATTCGTTCAAGATCTGTTTTTAGCTCTATTGTTATTTTAAAAAACGGAGATGCTAGTATCGTTTCTGGTGAATATTTATTTGAGAAACCCATTGGAACGTTTGATATGATCGATCGCTTAATGAAAGGAGATTATGGAATTGATATAAGACAAATTAGAATTCCAGAAGGAGCTACATTAAAAGAAA
>Ga0136555_1000136_pt1 | contig 28364 bp, 30 predicted proteins | sample AntRauTorckE5432_FD_104927 | JGI IMG/M metagenome (GOLD analysis project Ga0136555, IMG submission 104927) | Saline lake microbial communities from Rauer Islands, Antarctica - Metagenome Torckler E5 #432 | ecosystem: Environmental > Aquatic > Non-marine Saline and Alkaline > Saline | place...
CGGTGTCGGTTCTCCGAACCTCAAAAAACAACTCAAATTTCCATTTTCTACAGGCAGGTTCGGTTCTCTGAACCTTTTTTGATTGTAATAAGGTTCAGAGAACCGAACCTGCCTGTAGAAAAGCAATGTTATTAATGATTTTGAGGTTCGGAGAACCGACACCGTTGCGACCAAAAATCGTACCGCTCACTAATGGGTTGAGGCTTATGGTCGTAGTACATTGGCTCAAAAGTTCTTGATAATTCTTTTTGAGTATTTTCTAATTTTAGACCTGAGTATTGGATAGGCGACTTTAAGTAGAACGTCTAATTGCCAATCTTTTGACTATCAAAAAATTTTGATTTGTTGCAGTAGCTTTGCTATGTTAGGGAGCAGGAATTAAAAAAAAACCACCAAAAGGGAAAGGCTTCCCCTGATAAAGAGAAGCCCATTTTCGTCCTAATATGTAATTATTTTAATTTTGATTTTGAATCAAAGCATCGTCATCGTCTCAATCTTTTCGACTGCTTTTCGTGCTGCTCCGATATTGACATCGTATAAATCACGATATCGAGTGATTGCCGTTATTTTCTTACCCTCTTTTAACAGTTGGATAATCTCTTCGGTATTTGTTGCATCGTAAGACGGTAAATAGACATTTCCTTGTGCAATTTCACTTACCACTAATTGAGCTTCTTCCTCTCCTATTCCGTATTTATTTTGCAAATAATCAAGACTTCCATCGGTCTCGCCACAATGTATTTGCTGTGACAACATATTTACTTCACTAAGCGAAAAAGCCGTATCACTTCTATGATTTGGCAACAATAACGAAAGTTCAGTTTTGAAACCATCAATCGCACTTTTTGCCTCAGACCAGGATACAGCGTACTCATTAATATATAATTCTATTGCTTCATCTACTCTTTCATCTTGTAACAATTCAACAATTTTTTCTTCCATATTTTTCTAACATTAGGATATTTTAATATAGTTAATCCATATAATTCATGTAAGAAATACTAAAATAATGGCTTTACCAAGAATATAAAGTAAATTATAAAAAATAATACTTAAATCTCGTTCCTTAGCATTAGTTCAATGTATTTTCACGAATGCTTTCCTTATTTTTAAAATGGTAAATCGTCATTTGCACCAGTAGTTGCCGGTGGAATATCCGTTATTGTAGGAAAAGGATCATTGGCTACCGCAGGCGTATTTTGTTTTGCTGCTACGCTACCGCCTTCTATTCTCCACGCTTCAAGATTGGTAAAATAGACCGTTTCCCCTTGTTTATTTTGGTATGGTCGTCCTCTCAAATTAAACGATACTTTTACATCTTGTCCAATTTGATGCGGTTCAATCAAATCACAACGGTCTTGTGTTAATTGAAATTTAATATGTTGAGAATAAGCACCATCTTCAATTTCTAATACAAATTCACGCTTTTTGAATCTATCCGATATTTGTTGTGCAGCTAATTTTTCGTGTAATTTTCCTGTTACTTCGAATGCCATTATTATTTGATGTTTTTTTGATAAAATTAATAAGGTGTAAAAATACATTTTTGACTAAAGATAAATGAATAATAAACTATAAATTATCAACTATTTTTTGCTCCAACGCTCAATCTTACCAATCAAAAAAAAAGCGACTCGGTTTGAGTCGCTTTTTTCACATCTGAAACTAATTTTGGCAGTTTATAGCGCGCAAATAAAAACTTATGGGGTTTTGAAAACCTCATAAGTTTGAAACGAATATCAACGCATCAACACAAATAATTACAAGAATTCTAATTTTGATTTCATCACGGAATTTATCAAAAAATCAACTTCTTTTAAAAAACCTTTATCGTATAACTTTGGTCGAGAATAACTTTATAGTTTATGATTTCTCAAACCGCTGCACTTTGTTGCAGTTTGAGAACATCGGTTGAACTATTGCAAAAAATCGCACGATTACCGCTGACCACAATCGGTGCTTTAATTAAATACGGTGCGTTTTTTAGAATATTAAACCAGCCTTCATTATCAAATTCTCTACCTCGAAGGTAATTTTGGTAATATGGATGAGCTTTATTGACTAAATCCTTGGGGTGCATCGCTAACATTTCCAACAAACGATGCCAAGTAGTTGTCGTAATTGTGCTTCTATCAAATTCATACGTAATTACGTTGGCACTCAATCCCTGTGCAATTGCTAAGGTTTTTCGGTCTGTACGTGAATTTGGATTGTAAAAAATCAAAATTTCAGATTTATGAACTTTCATAGTGCTTTTAGTTTTGTCTGTGAACAATAGTTTTTTCTAAAATACAATATACGACAAATTAGCTAATTATTCAACTATTAAATCAATTAAATCAAAATTATCAATATAATATTTTACGATTATTAAATAATAACGAATTTTATTATGTAGGCATATTTTGAATTTACACGAATATAAATGATATTAAAACGCATCATCATGACTAATTTATCAGATTCATCAAAACTCATTTACTAAGATTATTAAGTATCTTTATTTTTCAAAACACATATTTTTCTATGAATATTTTATTGCAATTCAAATTCAAAAAAATGATAAAACAGTTATTATTCTGTACCTTTTTATTGTCTGTCAATGCGGTCTCTTCGATAGCACAAGTCAATTTTACATCATCGAATTTACCGATTTTCATTATTAATACGAATAATACGATTGTTGACGAACCAAAATCCTTGCAGATTTGAAGGTAATTTCTAATAATAATGGACGACGAAATTACGTATCCGATGCTGCGACGGATTATAACTGGCGGATTGGAATCGAATTACGTGGACAAACTTCACAATCAATATTCGATAAAAAATCTTATGCATTTGAAACTTGGGATTTGAATAATGATGATTTAAGCGTTCCGTTGTTAGGTTTTCCGAAAGAAAGTGATTGGATTTTACACGGGGCTTTTTCAGATAAAACGATGATTCGCAACGTTTTAATTTACGAATTGAGCAATCAAATCGGGATGTATGCGAGTCGGACGAAATATTGTGAATTGGTTTTGAATGGTGAATATCAAGGCGTTTATGTTTTATTTTGAATGAATGAATGAATGAATGAATTTGGCCTAATAATTACGTTGGTGGAACGTATCAAAATGAGGTCAATTATTTAAAAGATTGGTTTGAAGAACGAGTCGCATGGATGGATAAAAATATTGATGAAATTAGTTGGCAAGTCAAAAACTCCTCAAGCGAGCCAACTTTTAAATTATATCCAAATCCATTTCATAATGAATTGACGATTCAGATACAAAAAGAAACGAGGGGAGCTGGGACTTTGACCTTTTTTAATTTCGTGGGACAGAAAATTACAACCTTGAATTTTGATATAAAAAATGGTACTGCGAATGAATTAAAAATACCGACCCATACAATTTCGCAATTAAGTAGCGGTATTTATTATTATGTTTTTGAAATCAACGGGCAGCAAATAGATAGTGGGCAATTGATGAAAGATTGAGATTCGCCGCAGCGGAATAGGCGGTTTTAGGCGGTTTATTGCTTCGCAATTTTCCATTATTAAATGCAAAAAACGCTTTTTACGCTACGGCGAAAAGTTACATCAAAACGGTCAAACTCGAAATTCACAACCCACTAATCCACCACAAAATCAAAACTTGCTGGAAGCCCTGCCAAATAATTCCCAATATATTTTTTCAAATTTTGATGAATTTCACTCGCATCATAAATTTTCAAAGCCGCTTCATTTTCAAGCGTCACCACCATAACGACATCAAATTGCTTCAAGGCTCTACCTTCGTCACCTACATTTTTTCGTACTTCAGCCGTTATTTTTTGTACAACTTCAATTTCCGCTAAACCTTCTAATTGTTCTATAAATAACATTCGTTTTTCTTCCGTCAAATCAGATTTTAAAGTAAAATAAATCGTGTGTTGCAAAACAGATTTTGTACTATTTCGGCTCTGCAAGTACTCAATTTTTTCATTGGCGGAAGCCAATTCTGCTTTTAAACTTTCTATCGTTTCGCTTGGCACAATCTCAGAATTAGTACAGCTAAGAAAGCAAAAGCAAATCGCAAAAACGGACACTATTATTTTCATAAAATTTGTTTTTTAATTATTTTAGAAAGGGCTAAAATAGCCAATAAAGACCGTCATTCGCACAATTCGCTTAATTTCACGGCTTGATTTTAATTTTCACTTTTATTTTCATTTTTACTAATCATGGATTTACAACTACACGAATGGTTAATGGCAGGTTTTGCAGCCTTTTCTTTAGGTTTATCAAAATCGGGAATTAAAGGCATTTCAACAATAATCGTTACCCTTATGGCAATCGTTTTTGGTGGAAAATCATCAACAGGCGTTCTATTGCCTTTACTTATCGTAGGCGATATTTTTGCGGTCATTTATTACAAACGGCACGTACAATGGCGACTTTTATTCAAACTTTTGCCGTGGATGATAATTGGCGTATTGCTGGGCGTTTGGTTCGGGCGAGATGTGGAAGAGGTTTTGTTTAAACAAATCATGGCTGGGATAATTTTGTTGAGTGTCATAATGATGTATTGGTGGGATAAACGGCAGAAAAAAAGTGTTCCAGATAATATTTAGTTTGCAGGTTCGATGGGTTTGTCAGCAGGTTTTACGACGATGTTGGGGAATTTGGCGGGTGCGTTTTCTAATGTATTTTTCTTAGCGATGCGATTGCCCAAAAACGAGTTTATTGGTACTGCGGCTTGGCTATTTTTCTTTATTAATTTGTTCAAATTACCCTTTCATATTTTTAGTTGGAAGACGATTACTTGGGAAAGTATATACATTAATTTGTACTTAGTACCAGCAATTTTTTTGGGTTTGTGGGCAGGTATTAATATTTTGAAAAAAATAAATAATGAGCTATTTCGCAATATGATTCTGATTTTGACGGCAATTGGTGCGGTGATTATTTTATTGAAATAACGTTTCTTGTTGAGTACAAACCGTATCGGTTTTAAAAACCGACACGGTTTAATGCTCTAAGACGACTTCAATAATTCTCTCAACAAATATTTTCGATTACCCAGGTTATCAGAGAATTCCGGTTTCTCAAATAATCTACGGAATCGTTGGCTGCTACCAAAAAAGCGAATCATTCCATTTACCAACCACGATTTTTTCAAAAGATTCGTCAACCAAAGTCCACCTTTTACCTCGTCGCCAATCATTTCGTAAACTTCCGCATCATAATTTTTCATTATTTCCGATGAAAAATCATTTGCTGAAATGCAGCGTGCAGCTTGTTTTGCGGCATATCGTCCCATCAGCATTGCGTGACCAACACCCAAACCAGTAATCGGATTAATCGCCAAACCAATATCGCCAGCTAAAACGTAACCTTCACCCGAAAGCGACTGCCCCATTGTTGGCAAATTCACGGTTGCACCACCGATTCCACCCTCTATTGTCGCATTTTTCAAAAACGGTTGTAAGCGTTTTTGCTTTAAAACCGTTTTGAAAGTTTCTCGAAGATTAATGTTGTGGGCTTGAACTTTATCAGATTTCATCGCCAAACCAACATTCGCATCACCATTTGGTAGCGGAAAAACCCACAAATAACCGCCGTGTAACTCTTTGAAAAAGAAAATATGTGTCGTTTTATCAGAAAATTCGACATTTTTAAAATAAGCTCGAACACCCAAAATCTGGTTATCCGTGGAGTGAGGCGGCTGATTAAATTCCCTTAATAAAGTTGAATTGCTGCCATTTGCCAAAACGACTAATTTGGTTTGTACCTGAAAATCTCCTGATTTATTAGTAACCAAATAACCGTTTTCATTTTTAACGATTTTGCTAACAGACTGATTTTCAAATAATTGTATATTTGATTTTGCTTTCACTTTTGAAATTAAATAATTATCAAAATGATAGCGTTTGCCCATATAACAAAATGCTTCTCCCAAATTAATCATCAGCGATTTACCATTTGTCGCAATTACCCTGGCTTTTTGAGAATGTAAAATAAGCTCCTCGTCCTGAATTTCATTCAAATAATTCGCATCTAAATCCTTCAACACAAAATGCACATTCACACGCATCGCTTCGCCACAAGTTTTGTGTCGAGGAAAAGTAGCTTTATCAATCAAAACGGACGAAATACCCATTTTATCTAAATATAAAGCCGTCGTCGCTCCTGCAGGGCCCGCACCTAATATACAAATGTCGGTTTTTAGCATTTATCTATCTTTTAGGATTCTAATTTTTTTTTATTCTTTTTAAATAAAGCATCATACACAATAACACTTAATCCAATTAACGTAATAGGAATTAAATAAAAGGGTTTAAAATGATTAATAATTAGAATTGTTCCAATCAAAAAACTTAACAAGTGAGTTATATTAAAAATCAAATATGTTTCCAATGATTTTTTGGTATAATTTGTACTTGAAAAGTATTCAAAAGTGCGAAAAACTAAGCTCACAACAAATCCAACTACTAAAAAGAACAAACCAATATACCATTCGTAATATCCACTTTCAACAATACTTTTTTCCCAAGTCCAAAAACCATTTAGGACTAAAACAAAATCTAATAATTGTCCCATCAAAGCTGTTTGCAAAGAATCAGCGATAATTAAACCAACTAATATAGGCACATTTTGCTTATTTATTTTTGGTTTTTCTAAACCTAAAAACGTAAGGAAACCATTATTATAATGATGAATATGAGAGAAGAAAGCGAACCAAGTGAGAATGACACAAACTGGAATCGCTTCAATGGTAAACAGGTCTTCTTGATAAGTAAAAAAATGATGCTTTTTTGCAAAAGATTCGTAGTCAATAGCGGCAAAAATAGCAATAACAAGAAAAACAAAACTTTTTTTATTTAAACAATACCAATTTATTAATATAAAAAATAAAAAAAACAAACTGCTAAAAATCAATGGAATAATGAAATAATCAAACCCAATCACACCCAAAAAAATAAGCATTACCAATGCGAGTAATGCAATGGTAATGCTATTTAATATCTGCCAAATGTTTTTCATAATTCGATTGATTCAATGTTCAATTGCTTCATTATTATCGCTTTGCTCATTATTCAATCTAATATAATGAAAATCACTCATTGCTAAAAGACGTTTTTTCTTGTAACCACGTCCCATTCAGTTTCATAACTTTCTCTAAAATATCACGAGCAACGCCAAAACCACCATTTACTGGCGATATATATTTGCAAAAAGCCTTGATTTCTTCTGCTGCATCGTTCGGGCAGCAAGGAATTCCAACTTTTTGTATCACCTCATAATCGGGCAAATCGTCACCTACATAAACGACATTTTCGGGATTCAAATCATAAGCATAAAGATAATCTTCTAACGCTTCGACCTTGTCATTGACTCCTGCAAAAATATCCAAAACGCCCAAAGCATTGAAACGTTTCACCACGCCGTCTGATTTTCCACCAGTGATAATCGCTACTTTCAAACCGCTTTTTATCGCATATTTGATGGCGTAACCGTCCCGAGAATTCGTCTGACGCAGCAACTGCCCGTTTTCTAAAACTAACAAATTACTCGGCGACAACACACCGTCCACATCAAAAATTACCGCTTCTACGTTTTTGAAAAGTTCAAGTACATTCACAATAAATAAGAAATGATAAATGAGGAATGATGAATTGGTCAATGACAAGAATTTATCATTTATAATTCATCATTCCTCATTCAAAAGTTATTGATTATCTCGCCATTCGTAAACCCATTTCGCTTGGATTTGCTCCAAATGACCTTCGTTACTTTCCTCTTTTGTTCCCTCAAAACTGGGGATTTCTAAAATCCAATCTAACAATTCCGTAAAACGAATACGGTAAATTTTAGATTCCGTAAAGTCATCGCCAAAGCGGTCGTACAACTTTATTGCAATATCCTCATGCTCCTGCCAACTAATTGGCATATCGTCAAAATCTTGAAAAGCCATCTTTTTTATTTAGATATTAGACGTTAGATATTAGACATTAGATTCTAATGTCTAATATCTAAAATCTAAAAAAGTTAATGTTCATGTCCAATAATACCACTCTGATTAGGAATATGCACTTCGATTTCAATATCATCTTCCAAAATCACGCATTGACAGCCTAATCTTGACTCAATACGAGGGTCAATTGCTCTATCAATAAAATCTTCCTCCCGATCAGAAATTTCCTGTAAATAATCGTTCCCTTTTTCGACGTAAACATGACAAGTACTACATGCGCAAACCGCACCGCAGTTATGATTCAAATGTACATCGTGATCCTCTGCCACATCTAAGATAGATTCACCAGTTAAAGCATTATTAACCGTTAAAGGTGCGATATTTTTATCCTCAAATGTGAACTTTATTATTGCCATAAATTAATATTTATCCGTTTTGAGTCGCAAAATACTTGCTTACATTTTGATAGGCAAACTTAACACGACTTATTTATTAAATTATTTAGATTGCATTCAAATAGAACCCTTGGATTTCAGAATTGTTTGACGATTTTTTTATTAATTCGCCTTTAAAGATTAGAAATTTAATAATTATTTCCATTAGTCAAGCGTAACAAATGGCTTACACCAAAATATTTTTTATTTTTTATAGTAGTATGGAACAGAACGGTTTTAAAATAAATCTAATATGTTTATTTAAATTTACGAGTAGCAAAGAGTTAGTAAAGAATTAGCAAATTTCGTATCCACCGAGGTTTGATTTCACTACGATATTGCGAATAATTTTGAACCGAGATTAGCCCAGTATGAAAGATACCTTAAAATCACCGATAAAAATCCTCAATATTTTCAGATAATAATTCATACACCTTTTTATAATTCGGATATTTTTCCAAATATTTTTGATGCTTTGCTAAAGTCGCTTTATCGCCTCTTCGAGCAGGCCCAGTTTGCATGGATTGCGGTGTATTATCGTTGATTTTAGCTATGGTTTCGTTGATTAAAGGTTTTAATAAATCAAACGGGATATTTTCTTTTGTAATAATTTGTTCGCTTATCGCAATAAGATAATTCGTAAAATTATTCGCAAAAACTGCCGCAACGTGCAGCACCGAACGCTGTTTATCATCAATCAAATAGACATTTGGACATATCGAATTGGCTAATACAACCAATTGATTTTCAGTAGATTGATTCGAACCATAAATACAAAAAGGTAATTTTTCAAAATCGGCTTTTCTATTTTTCGAAAAAGTTTGTAGCGGATAAAAAACACCGTAATTTTCAAAAAAAGAAGCAAAAACTTCACTTGAAGTTGCGCCAGAAGTATGTACGATAATTGCAGTTCTGGGAAGTATTTGAGCTAATCTTTCGGCGACCGATGCGATTGCGTCATCGCTTATCGCAATGAGATAAACGTCCGATTTGAGGTTAATTTTTTGGAAATTATCAATCTTTTCTGCCTTGACCGCTTCCGCTAAAGACACGACATTTTCCAAATTTCGATTAAAAATTTGAAAAATGTCGTGTTTTTTTTCGTACAATCGCTTCGTCAGTTGCGTTGCGACATTTCCAGCTCCGATGATGGTAATTTTCACAGTAGATTTTTATTAAAACGTCACTCCGAAGAATGACGGTACTTTTATTCTCCAAAGAAAGAGTTAACAAATTCTCGCTTATTAAACACTTGTAATTGCTCAATGCCCTCTCCTACCCCGATATATTTAATCGGAATTTTGAACTCGTCAGAGATACCGATAGCCACGCCACCTTTTGCTGTTCCGTCTAATTTGGTCAAAACCAAACCAGTTACATTCGTTGCAACAGTAAAATGTTTCGCTTGTTCGATAGCGTTTTGACCAGTTGAAGCATCTAAAACCAAAATCACTTCATGCGGCGCACCTGGCAAACGTTTATTAATCGAATTCTTGATTTTTTCTAACTCGCGCATTAAGCCCGTTTTTGTATGCAAACGTCCTGCGGTATCAATGATAGCAATATCTTTATTATTTTCAATAGCAAAATTAACCGTTTCGTAAGCAACTGCGGCAGGATCTGTATTCATACCTTTAGAATAAAAATCACAACCAACTCGCTCCGACCAAATTTGCAATTGACCAACAGCTGCTGCGCGGAAAGTATCACCCGCACCTAAAACGACCGATTTTCCTTGCTTCTGAAATTGATATGCGATTTTTCCGATAGAAGTCGTTTTCCCAACACCATTCACACCAACGACTAAAATAATATGTGGCTTCGTCGCATCTGCGGGAAGCGAATAATCGGCAACATCATCCGTATTATTCTCCGCTAATAATTGCACGATTTCGTCCCGAAGCACTTCGTTGAGTTCTTTCGTAGAAACATATTTGTCCCGAGCAATTCTCGCTTCTATCCTTTCGATGATTTTGACCGTCGTTTTCAAACCAACATCAGAAGTAATTAGCACTTCTTCCAAATTATCCAAAACCTCATCATCTATCGTATCTTTTCCAGCTACGGCACGAGAAATTTTATCAAAAAAACCTTTTTTGGATTTTTCTAAACCCTTATCTAAATCTTCTTTTTGTTCCTTGGAAAATAATTTTTTGAAAAAGCTCATCTGCTATTTTGAATTAGGAGTGATTAATTCGGAATTAGGAACACACCTAATCCAATGTTTTAAAAGTGCAAATGTACACACCAGTTTTTAATATAAAATGAAGTAACGACAAAAAGGCTTTCCCATTAGATGAGAAAGCCTTTCATATTAGGATGAAGACAATGGAATTACCCTTTTGCTCCCTTCATAATATCATTAACACGGTCTTTGTGTACCATTTGTGTTTTGTAAGCGTATTTTCCTGTTTTAGGATTTTTCACTGGTACAACCACCATTGTATAATCTTTTCCACCTGAACTCTGCAAACGTTGTGCAGCCTTGGCGTTTTTCGATACTTTAGCCATGTCTTATTATTTAATTTCTTTATGAATAGTGTAACGCTTTAATCTAGCATTATACTTTTTTAATTCCAAACGAGCTGGAGTATTTTTTCTGTTTTTCTGTGTAACATAACGTGACGTTCCAGATTGCCCACTTTCTTTGTGTTCGGTACATTCCAAAATAACCTGAATTCTGTTACCTTTACTTTTCTTAGCCATCTTCTCTTAACTTTATTTAGTTTGATTTTGGATTTCTTAGCTTAATTCGACACCTGTATCGACACCTTTTGCTTCTAACTGCGTTAAGTAAGCATAAACACCAAGTTTATTGATATTACGCATTGCAGCGGTAGAAAGCTTCAACACTACCCATTTATCCAGTTCTGGGATAAAATAACGTTTTGTATGGATATTTGGAAGGAAGCGGCGTTTTGTTCTTCTTTTTGAGTGAGAAACATTGTTTCCTGCTATAGGACGCTTTCCTGTTAATTGACAAATTCTCGACATGACAACCTCTTTTCTCTGAATTTATAAAAAATAAAAGAAAGAGAAAAAAAGTAGTGAATCCGGCAGGATTCGAACCTGCGACCTCTTGATTCGTAGTCAAGTGCTCTATCCGGCTAAGCTACGGATCCGTCTAATTTTTTCCTCTCTAAATTGTCTGATGATGTGGTAATTGTTACTACCCTTTTTCAGAACGACTGCAAAGATAAGACGTTGGTTTTAAATCTCCAAACCTTACTTATGATTTTCTAACAATTTATTAACTCTTGACGGTATTCGTTTGCATAACAGTTTGATTATCAAGTAATAACCAGATAAAATAAATTACAATTACAAAGTTATTTTTTGTAAAATCTTTCAAAAATTTATAATTTTAAGCATTTTGACACTCATTTTTGACGTTTTTCACAATTCAGCCGTTCCTACCTGAAATATCAATATTGATATTGGCGAAAGCCAATAAATCATATTTAATCGTATTAAATCATAAATATTATTTGAATTTAACTTAGATAAATCATCCTATTTTGAAAAAATCCTACCTTTTCGTCGAATCTATTAAAATAATAAGCACAGTTTAAATCTTGATTGAATATTTAAAATCACACTACTTATACATTTTTAATTGAACCATAACTTATCCCGATTTTTTATTTTGTATAATAGTGCAGTCATTTATATAGCACAAGAACTCCAAAAAAATCTAAACCTACATTATCGCACCATCTCTTCGCTCATCAGCCACCGCCACCAATTTTCCTTTTTCCTTCACAATCGAATGAACGCCACCGAAAAATAAGGACTTTTGATTAAATAAAACCAACTCCTGTTCAAGCTCCGTTTTGTTGGGTAATTCCTCAAAACCCTCTTTTTCGATATTAAAATGATTGCCCATCAAATGCACCCGAGGGGATTTCACAGCTGCTTCTGGCGATAGATTATAATCTACCAAAAGGTGAATCACTTGCATTATCATTGACGGAATGCGACCCGCACCACCCGAACCCATAACGGTTTTGAGTTGGTCTGCTGCATCTAAAACTATCGTTGGAGCCATCATCGATGATAATCGAGCATCAGGAATCCAGTTATGAAAACCTTGTGGTACAAGTGCTGCTTCGCCCAACATATTATTAAGCTGAACCTGTGTGTTTTCAATGTAATAACCAGAACCTTCTCCATTTGTACAAGTCAAACTGACGGCATTTCCATCTTTGTCCACGATGTTGAAATGCGTCGTACTACCGTGTTTTGAATTATGCTTTTTAAGGTTTTCCGTTAAGGCTTCCGCCAATTGATGTGGTAATTTTCCATAATTCGCAACCGTTTCTAAGGTTTTATTAAGATTCAAAATATGTGCTTTACTCAAATGATTATCCGTCACTTTTTCCAGATTCATCATCATTAATGCCATCAAAGAACCGCCCGTACTCGGCAGCGGATTCGTTAAAATTTGGTGTTCATGATAATTAAAATGTAAGGGTTGACGAAGAATAACTTCATATTTTTCAAAATCTTCACGAGTCAAATATCCGCCATTTGCAATTTGGTCATCAGTAATTTTTCGAGCAATTTCACCTTTATAAAATGCGGCTTCACCTTCTCGACTGATAAAATCTAAAAAATCGGCAAACTGTGGCATTACTTGGCTTTCGCCAACCTTTTTCAATTCATTTTTGTCATTAAAATAAATTGACTTAGAAATATCCGAAACTCGTAAAATAGATTCTAATAATTGAAAATCTAAATATTGAAACGGTACGACTTTAAAACCATTTTTTGCAAATTCTATCGCAGGTTGTACCAATTCTTTCATCGGAATAGAACCAAAATCACGGTGCAAAGCAAACGCTCCAGCTATCGTCCCAGGAACGGCTACTGAGCCTCGACCAATATGAAAATCTTCAGTTGCATCACCAAAATCTACCGTAATCGGAAAAAATTCGACCTCCGAAACTGGGCGTTTTTGTCGAGGTGTTTGACAAAAAAAATCGTACAAACGGACTTTATCATTGAATAGCACATTCGCAAATGCCCCACCTCCTGCCGAACTCATACATGGCTCGACTACAAACGAGGCAAACATTGCTGCAATCGCTGCATCGACAGCGTTTCCGCCAATTTTCAAAATCTCCGAAGCCGCTTTTGCAGTCAATTCATGCCCTGCTGATATTGTTCCTTTCATATTTTTTTATTAATCTTGTTATTTGTCAATGACCAATAACTAATGACAAGTTTTACGGTTTCAAACCTCAGAACAAACTAAAAATCTGGTTCTTTGACGAATCCCGTAGAAACTTTGATTTTTTTATTTTTGAATGTTTTTTGTGTTAAAATATCGATATTACCGCAAACGTTGGCACGTCAACACGAAGAATTAAGAGAATTCTGATTTTGATTTCACCACGGAATCCGTCAACAAACTAAAAATCTAAGACAATCGCAAGAAAAATCAACCTTTTATTTTGAACAAAGAAAGATACGAAACGCACAAAATACTTTCGCAAGAGATATAACGAATTGTAATTTTTGTGATTGTCTTTATGGTCTTTTGTAACTTTATGATTCAAATAATTTCTGGCTCTTTGACAATTTCTGCAAACCTTATAAATTTATATAAAAGAAATATTTTGATAATCTCTGTAAAAGTGAGTTGGTGCCTTAAAGTCGCCTACTCACTTTTACAGAAATTATCAAAGAGCCAAAAATCGAGACAAGTTATGGTTCAATTAAAAATGTATAGTGATGTGTTTTTATTATTAAAAACTAACTCAACCCAACGCCCTTTGCCATTAAGGTCGCCAAAAGTGGCATTGTGAATAAAATTAACAATTCCAATCGAAGTACCATTTTAATCGCTTTTGGTAATTCGACCAGCTCATTTTCATCATCGCCTTTTCGATTTTTTAAAAAGAAAACAGTTGGATAAATCGACAACAAACCAACGATGACAAACAAACCAACTTTGGTTAAAAAGATATGATTATTGGTATAAAATTCCGCTGGTTTTCCGATGTTACCAAGCCACATATATAAACCCGTTGCGACAACCACAATACTGAAAACACCATATAGTGTGTCTAATGTTGCAACTCGTTGAAGTTCCGCTTTTGTCATTTTGGATTTTACTAATAAATGCTCCGCTACAACAGCGCTAACCACAATAAAAATAGATATAAAGTGTACGTATCGAGTAATAATTTCTATAGTCATCGGTTTTTTTTTTTATGATTTTACAAATATCCACTTTTAAGTTCAAAAATAATATTTACTAATTATTATTTTTCTTCTATCAAAAAAAATGGCTTTTATAATTCAATTATACGATTGCACCTTTTCGATTTCCCACGATTCCCATTATAAAAAATCAAAAATATGTGGTAATTGCTCTTGAATTATCGTTTTAATTCGATAAAACCGTGAACGTTTTGGGAAAAACCAAAACAATAAATTACACTAATCCATTATTTTTATTTTTATTTATAAAAATCACCAAAATAAAATCAGTCATATAAAACTACACATCTAATATATTTTTATATTTAAAAACTTAACAAACAGGTTTTTATACATAAATATTTTTCAAAGTATATTTTGACTATATCATTACATTATCAAGTTTAACTATTCGCTACACAGGTATATCCAGTCACAAATTATCATCAACTAAATTATAAAAATATTAGCACCTTTTTTGTTGCGGTACATCTACAAGATATTGATTTACACTAAAAATATTCTCGAATATGAAACAAGTACAAATGCCACTAATTTTAATATTCACCTTTTTGATTGCCAGCTTTAGCCAGGCTAAAGAAATTACTAATTTCGGTAGTGTTACGATTTTTTCATTCGATGCTTCTTGCATGCAACAATATGATTATCAAGTAGATAAAGAATTTATTTTAGATGACGATCATACCGCTTACCATATTCATTTGGATAATGAAAGGACGTTAGTTTTGAAAGTAATGAAAAGTGAAAAATCTGTTCGACATATCAAATCAAGCTTAACGACTACTTACGATTGTCAAAGTATAAAGGGTATTCAGCCAAAGTTTGTCATTGATGTTAATAGTGGCGGCTCGCCAGTATTTATTGAAATAAATGGTACTTATCATAAAATAAGTATGGCGGAATATAATGTAGATAATGATGCTTTTTTTAGCTCATTCGCTCCACCGAATCACTCGTTTGTATATGAATATAATCATGATTACGACCCTTTACAAACACTTCGTCCAGTGGCTTTAGATGCGTTAGATTATGAAACTCGTAATTTCTATTATTCAACAGAGCAAGAAAAAACGAGACAGGAGTTTGTTTATTTACAAATATACCGTGATGTATGTGCGAACCGTCCTTACGGTATCGTTACGCCACTTTCGGGCATGGGTAACGAAAATCCTTTTAAATACACAGAAACAACTTCTCTAAATAATAATTTGAGGAATAGCAACGCTCCGAAACAAATTTGTAGGAGTTGTCAGCATCCTGTGGAGGTTAAACACATCAAAAATGTGGGTATGGCACAGCGTTCTTATATAGAAGATGAAGAAGTGTATATGTCGAAATTAGTAAGTATTGATGGTAAACCAGTGGAAAAGTATTTGGAAGAAAATAGAGATTTTAATGCTCAAAACACAGCTAAATCAGCAGATTTAGCCTCACCACTTTTTTGGGAATATAATTTGACGAAAGTCGTAGAAACAAACCCAAGATATGCTCCAGAATATACTGTGGGTAATCCGACCGTATCCGTTTCTACGTCAAAAGGTGCAAAAAGAAGGTCAGCAGCGAATACACCGACACAGTATAATACGAAAATGACTAAAGAACCATTAAGTCAACCAGAAGTTACGTTGAGTGTTCCAAAAATTAATCTGTCCGGAGCAAAGCATATTGTAGCAAAAGGGGAAACGCTTTACAGTATTTCTAAAGCGTATAAAATCTCGGTTTTGGATATAAAAACAGATAATCAATTATCTGAAAACACAATTAAAATCGGACAAGAATTGATTATTATGAATAAAAAAGTGCTACAAGTTAATGATTTATGACAAATGATTTATTGTAATCATTTAACAATCAATATTTAGAATTAAAAAAGGCTAATCGTCAATTGACGGTTAGCCTTTTTTTTAATAATGAAATAATGAAATAGTGAAATCTACTTCACTTCCACATTTCCTTCCATCTCAATTTTTTCGATTTTATCCCCAACGGTCAGATTCAAAACAACGTCCATTCCACTGATAACTTTTGCAAAAATAGCATAGCTACCGTCCAAATGTGGCGCAGGAGAATGTGTGACGAAAAACTGACAAGTTTCGGTATCTTTTCCTGACCGAGCCATACCGACCCAACCTGCATCATCATATTTTAAAGGAGAGAATTCCGAACGAATCGTTCTATCCGAGCTACCCCAACCATCGCCTCTCGGACAGCCGCCTTGTGCTACAAAGTTTGGTACGACACGATGAAAGGTTTTATTGTTATAAAATCCATCATTGATTAATTGAATAAAATTACTCACAGAAGCTGGTGCTTCTACGGGGTAAAGTCGCATTTCAAAATCACCTTTTGATGTTTTGACGATAACTTTAGTATCTTTCGTTAAGGCCTTTAATGGTTGCCAATCAATCTCAAATTTCGATTTTGGTTTAGTCAATTTCAAACTATCACCTGTAATAAAAGCAATAGTTTTTTCGATTTCATTTTGCGTTTCAATATCACGAGGCAATTTCAGTTTGGTCAAAGCGATTTGTAACACAGAAATATCATTTTTAAGCGAATATTGATAATCTAATTCCGGGTCACGCAGGATTTCCGCAGTTGCTCCCATCATACCAACATCACCTGTTTCATAAACCTCCAAAAATGTATTTTTGAAGAAATTCAACATCCAAGTATAATCGGCACCCATAATTAAACTCAATTTCGGATTTCTGCGAATGTCCGCTATTGCAGCGACGGCCGATGTTTTGACAAAAGGATGCTGATTTGGGGCGAACATTTCATCTTTGATGAACTGGTAATTTAATGCAAAAACGGATAAAGCCTTCAAAGCCATTCCTTTTTCATAAGGATTCTCAGTCGTTTTATATATCGAAATTAACAACTCATTAATCTCATTCCGCTGTTTTGCTTGGGTATAACTGACATACGCCAAAGCCGCACCCAACATATTGATTTTCAGAGGATTATTCGTATTTGTACTATCCGTTCCAATACCATAATATAAATCAACATCATTACGAATACCTTTTTCAATAAAGTATTCAGACGCCAAAATGACCAATTGTGGATTCGCATCACGTATTGCTGCCAAAAATGCTGGTTTTGCATCAACGTAATCGTATTGTTTCAAACTTCTTAGAATATTCACTTTTACCATCGGGTCACTTTCTGCACGAGCCATATCTTGCAACGCAACCAACGTCTCATAAGATATTGGCAATTTTCCCAAACCAGCTGCCAAATCCATTCGTATATAATTATCCTTTGCTTTTCCTGTTATCTCAATAAACTGAGCGATTTTGTCCGGATTATCAAATTCAATTTGAGGTAATCTTCCGAAATAACTTGCCGCAATTCTACCTACCGTTACAGGATAAATTGAACCGTCTAATAATTCCAACATTCGATTTGTCCCCAAATTAGAGGTAATTCCACGCAATTCGTAACGATAAATACCATTAGCCTGTCCTTCGAGCATTAGCGTATCCGTTGGCAAATAATCGGGTGCAGCACTCAAATATTTCAAATATTTCTCATCCGCACATCGCCCAATCGCTTCCAAAATCTGAGCATTAACTAAAAACGAAGCCTTGCTTACTTTCGGCTGAAAAGCATCTAATAATGGCTGTGTTGCTTGATTGCTTTTCGTTTGTCCGAGCGCATAAGCCGCTACGGCTCTGATGCTTTCGTCCTCATTTTTATTGCGAAGCATTTCGCCCAAAGCGGCTAAAGTTTGGACAGATGAATCCTGTACAGAAGCTAATGCCATCGCTGCCAGATAGCGATTTACAGCCGTTTCATCTTTTAAGAAGGTTATCAATGCTTTCGCATCTCTCTGGTTTTGTAGTTTATAAATTTCCTGTACAATTGCATCGGAAAAGTCTAAAAAATCAGCTTCATCATTTTGTATATTTTGCGGATTTCCGCATGAAAATAAACTTAATGCTAAAGTAAATAAAGTAATATAAGATAGTAGCTTCATATTTTATTGAATCACGTTTTTAACAATTTCCAAAACTCGGCTAAAATAAGATTTTTTCAGCGTTTCCTACTTCCATTCCTTTAATGTTTTTTATTTTTTCAAATCAGATGTGATATTGAGCTTTTCAATTTTTGTTAATTGAAGAGGACAGCGGCTGCTTTAATTAGGAATTAAAAAGCTACCATTCTAACGCATACGCATCAGCTGCCAAAACCTCGGGGTTTGGAGAATAGCCCTCCGAAAGGTTTAAATATTTACAATACGGTCAATTTATCCTATTTATTTGCTTATTTTCATACCTGATTGCCCTTATTCAGCCACCAAATACGGTTTTATCTGTACCAAAATATCTGCTGAAATCGCATAAATATTTTTCAAATCTTCGACGGATTTAAAATCACCGTGTTGTTTTCGATATTTAACAATCGCATTTGCGCGTTTACTGTCCAAATACGGATGCGTCACCAACATTTGATAATCGGCAGTATTGATATTTATTTTTTGAATCGGTTTAGAGGTTTGCGTTAATTGTGGTTGAATTTCCTCGAAAACTTCCTTAGAAATCCCATAAACTTCTTGAATTTGATTGATATTGATAAAACCGCCCAATTCATTTCTATACTTTATAATTCGTTTGGCATAACCTTCGCCAATCCCTTTTAACTGTTGAAAATCCTCGACTTTTGCGGTATTAATATCAATTTTTACTGTGGTAGATTTTTTAATATAATCCATTTTAGCTGCGGTTGCAAAACCCGTAATTCCGTCATCTTCTTTTGTTTCCACTTTTGCAATTTCCGTTTTCGGAATATCAACATACGATTTTAAACGTTCGTAATCGGCTTCATCAAGCGTATAAATCTTTTTAAAATCTTCTGTTTTATAAAATTTTCCGCCTTTATTTCGGTAATTAATAATCGAATAAGCCGTCTTTGGCGATAAGCCCAAACGCTCAAAATCGGTTTTACTTGCCGTGTTTGGGTCGAAAGAAAACAACTCGACGATTATTGCTGGTTTTGTTTCTTTCGTTGCCGTGTAACTATTTTGATTGGATTTTTCCATTTGAATAAACGGCAATAAACGTTGATAATCGTCCGCTTTCAACGTATAGATTTTTTTGAAATCTTGGGGTTTGAAAAACTTGCCGCCTTTGTTGCGATAATTGACAATAGATTGAGCCGTTTTGGGCGACAAACCCAACCGTTCAAAATCGGTTTGACTCGCAGTATTTGGATTAAAATAAAAGGTTTCGGCAGTCGAAAAACTACTCGTTTCATCATCAGAATACTTGGCATAACTCGATTTTTCGTCCGAATCCATCGCAGCAATCAAAGCCGCTTTTGCTTCAAAATCTTCAAAATTATTTTGGTTTTCAATCGAAATGAAATTAATAAATAAAGGCGAAATGGAAACGATTAAAAGTACGCCCAAAAGCATCATTACGCCTCGCAATTCATTTTTGGTATAATAAAAATAGTCTTGTAAAAATCGGTTCATCAGCAAGATGATTTTAGATATGAAGAAAAAATTGAGTTTAAAAATAAAAGATAATTTCTTGAAAATCAAATAATTGTATATTTTTATTTTACAAAAAAATCAAATTCTCGTGTCGTTCTTTCAATATCGCCATTTTTATTATTGCCTTCAATCGTTATTTCAAAAGTATTTTTACCAATTTTTGTTGATTTTAATTTGAACTTGCATATTTCAAAAGAACGAGCGTAAGCCGCTGCAAATACTTAGGTTTCGTAAGTTCTTATTGCCGAATCCGCCAATTTAAACGTATTTATATCAACTTCACTTTGATATGGAAAAAACCAAAAATGAGTGGTAATTGCATTGATTAAAATAATAGCGGTGAGGAGTAATTTTTTCATGGTCGCAATCCTAAGTTTTAGCTTGGTAAGTTTATTTTTGAAAAAATTAATGGTTTATAAACATAATGCGAAAGAGGGAATAAGTAATAGGTTGGTTAATAGTCGAGATAAACCTGTAAGGTCTTAAAAACCTTACAGGTTTGATTATCAATACTTTATGATTTTAAAATTCAAATCAGCAAGTAAAATAGTTAAAAACTTAGGCTCTTTGACAATTTCTGCAAAATTCGAATGAATTGAGATTTTCGTAACGGCTGTCTTTAGCTGCCGCAAGTATTTTGAGACTTTTCGTAACGGCTGTCTTTAGCTGCCGCAAGGATTTTGAGACTTTTCGGAAGCTAAAGTAGCCGCTACGTGCAGAAATTGTCAAAGAGCCAAAACTTAATCAACCAAACCACGTCCGATTTTTCTAATCCGTCCGTCTTTCGTCAATTGTTTCGTCAATCGGTCGAGAACGCCATTGACAAAGTCTTTACTTTTTGGTGTGCTGTATAATTTTGCCAATTCCACGTATTCATTGATCGTAACTTTTGGTGGAATCGAAGGAAAGTGCATCAATTCGCACAAGGCTAACTTCAACAAAATCATATCAATAATGGCGACTCGATCCATATCCCAGTTTTTCAAAACAGGCTGAATAATCGCTGATAATTCTTCATTAAAAAACAAAGTTTTGTGTACCAATTCGTAGCCATATTCCATACAGGTTTCGTCCGAAGGCTCGTGTTCTTTATAGAAGTCACTGTTTGGCAAGCCTTTCAGCGTCTTTTTCATTGCTCCAACGACCAATGATTTATCCTCAATCCACGAAATAAATTGCTCATCAATCAAACCATCAAAAACCTCATCTTTCAAACAGGTTTTGTATAGTTCCAACAAAAGTTCAATATGTTCTTCATTAGAAATTTCCTCTTGACTGAGGTAATTTTTATAAATATCTTGTTGCGCAAAATTTTGGTAGAATCGGCGAGTCAAATCCGAATCGGTACGATAGCGTAATTTTCGAGTTTTTAGCAACGCATGAAAATCAATATTTTCAGCGAGAGAAAGGGTTACCGGATTGTTATACAACTTCGTAGAAAAGTTCTTATCTGCTTCTGACGGGCGTAGTTTTTCTGAACGAATCGCTGCATCTGTATTCGCAAATTCCGTAACTTTTAGGAGCTGCTGTACATTAAATAAATACGCATTGTACGCCATATCAATACTCTTTCTATAATAGCTTTTGATCGCTTCATTATTTAAAGCGGCGTCTCTATTACCAGCGTAAAGTGCTTTCATCACTTTGATACGAACATTTCTTCTACTGACCATCTTTTGTGAAACAACTTTTAAAATTTCGATTCAACGGGACTATTTTAAACAAGTTTTCCGTTGATTTTCGAATTTTATTTTTAATAAATTTTATTTTTTTGAAAATGCTGCACAAAGAACGTGAATTTTATCAGAAATTGGGTAGAGTTGGGTTTAAAAAGTTTTTTGGGCGGTTCTAATTACGGATTTCGGGTTGAGAGTTTGACGTTCTATTGTGAAATACCACGGCGAAATTAATCAATCGTCAATCACCCTCCTCAACCGTTCCAAGCTCACTTGATTTTCATTCAAATGAATAGCATTAATAATATCTTCTTTTTCTTTTTCGGTCAAATGAAGACTCATCGAAGCCTTTTCGTTGAATTGCGATGGGCGATACATAAATTGAATAATATCCATCGGAAAATCACCATAAATATCCCGAATATAATCCAGCGCTGCGTCTTGATTAAAATCTTGCATGCCCATGAATTGCCCAGCCAAACCCAAAGGATTGACGACGCTTCGAATGATGCCTTGGTCAGAATTTAGGACTTCCAAAGTATCGATTTTTTCGGATGCTCGAATTTGAATAAAGACTACACCGCTTGTATTTGCTTGAATCCAATCTTCAAAAACATGGGCAAATCGTATCGGAATATCGACTCCAACATTATCTCGCCAACCTGCGTCCACGACTTCTATCGGTGGCGAAGATGGCAAATGTACGTTCGGCAAAATATACGGATAGGTCGCATTCATGCGTAAAGCAGACGTGAATTTAAGGTTTTGTGGACTTTGATTTTTAAAAAAGTGTTGAAAATCTATACCGTCAAATTCGACTTTTTGCGGATGACGATGTGCTGATTTTGGAGCAGTTAAAAAGGATTTTCCTTGTGGCGAAATAATCATTTTTTTACCATCATTCGCAATCACAGGCGACAATAAAATCATCGGGATCCTGCCCGATTGCTCCAGATTTCGATAATAAGATAAGCGATTATTTAATAAATTATCTGTATTCTTATTGAGTTGTCGCTCAAAAATGTAACCTCTATCTTTTGGATAGTTTTCACCCAAATCCGTAAATCTTGACCACGGCAAAAATAAGTCATTTACCGCTATTGAAAACAAAACAGCATTTTGTAAATCTTTGGCAATTTTTCTCGTATAAAATCTATCGTAAAGTTCTTTATCTAATTGATTTTCAAGCTGTTGGTAATATAATTCTCGATAATAAGCCGCACCAATCATACCGCCCGAAGCCCCCGAAATCAAGGCGGTTTGTTTCGTTATTTCGTTATTAAAAATGCTATCCGTGTATTGCAAAACACGCATCGACCAAACACTCGCCCGCAAGCCGCCACCCGAAACGCCAACCAAAATTAATTTAGGTTTTTCCGTTCCAAATTTGCTTCGCCAATTATTTAAAATTGCCAAGGTCGAATCAATATCCGCCTGAATCGTTGCCGCATTTTGAATTTTGGCAATCGTATCGTAACGATAAGCCGACCGCTCAACGTTATATTTCAGACCGTAGGCTTTATTTTTATATTTTCCACCAGAACCCACCGTAATAAAATTAATTACAAAAACCAAGGCCAACAACGCCACAACGTGCCAACCTCGCAGCCAATACCACAACGCACCCAAAACACTCGTCAGCATCGCAAAAAGCACTAAAACACTTGCACCCGCAGGAATACGGAAAATTTCATAATCCATCAAAAAGCCTAAACTTATCAACGCCACGATGGTCACTAATTGCAAAACCGTCGCATTTTTATGGTGTTGATTAAAAATCTTGGTGAGCAACTTTTGATTATAATGTGCCACACTTCGCACCCGCCGCAGCCGGCATTTTCCGTCAATATAAAAATCAACTCGCCACTTATTCCAATCCACATTTCCTCGTTCCTGCTTCTTATCTCGCTGTGCAACCAACCCTCGAATAAACCTCGGTGTCTTATACCGTTTCCGAATATCATACGTAAAAATATCCCGATTCGTCAAGCGAAAATAAAAGATAAAAAAAACCAACGCCATCGAAAATCCACCTACAAAACCGACTAAATATCCTAAAAGTATCGACCATTCGCAACCGTTTTTTAATTGGAAAGTAACGATATTATAAAAATAATAAACGATGAAAAGTATTGGGAATAAAGAGTTGTTAAGGCTAAATTGAATAAACGGACGATGGAGCGAAGCGATGAAAGGAAAACGAGTGCTGTGTAATAAATAAGTCGAAATATTCCAAGCCGTCACAAAACCTGCGAAGCCAAAACCAATAAAAAAGAAACTCCAATACCCGACAAAATCTAAATACTCAGGATCTAAAAAAAGATATTTCAACCCAAAAGTCCGACCAATTCCACCCGAAATAAACAAAATTAAAATCAACCACAAACCCATCATCAATACATTTTTTTTGAAATGTAAAACGACCAGTTGTACGGGGAATGAATACAGTAACATACTAAATTTTTCTTTCATTTGGTTGATTTTAGTTCATTGAATTACACCAAAAAAGCGGTAGGACGCATCTGAAAAATATGAATTATCACTTGCGAAAGTGATACTATTTGGCAGTTTTGAAGGGTGACTAAAGTTACCCTTTCTTTTTTTGAAACCTATAAAGTGGCGTATCGATTCTGATTGATTTTCAGTTCAAAAGTTCGCCCCATAAATGTCAATTGCACAGCACTTTAGCCGCGATTAAGCTTTTTAAACTTACAGTACCAAAGTGCCGTGCAATTGATACGGACAGAAATGTGGCGAACTTTTTGACCGAACCTTCAACAGAATCGATACCCTACTTATAAGGTAGTATGTCGATTACGCCACCTCCTCGCCTTCTCACCCTAAACCATTTCCAATTTTTCTTCCAAAATCAGTTTCATCGCTTTTTCACATTCAATTTCTACTAAGTTCTCCACATTCGTCATAAAAACTTCGTCATGTCCAGTAAAACGTCGCGCTGCCTCCCGAACGAATAACATTTTTCCACTTTTATAAACCTTAGGTTCGTTGAAGTTTAAATCAGATAAAACTTTCATTGCCTTATTTTTTGCTTTCGCATTGATATAAATCGTTTGTTTTTTAAAAATCGAATAAATTCCCATCAACAAACCGAAAACGATTCCTGTCCATAGGATTTCGGAAAAAGCATTAGTAATATCGCCTCCTCGAAATACCTCAATCAAGGTTCGGAACGCTAACCACAGCAGACCATAAACGGCTACATAAGTTAAAAATCGACGCAATCTTCTATCTTTTTTAATTTTTTCGTAATCCGCACTCATATATATGAATTTAATAATATTGACCGTTAGTTAATAATTATTGACTTTTACAATTTAGTAAATGAATAAATAAATTAAAATGTCTTTTTTTTGTGTGGCAATCTATCATTACACTAATAATTCTCACAAAACTATTGAGAATTAACCGTCATGACATTAATTAATTGCTAAAGTAAAATATTTTGGAGAATTTTGTCATAAAATCCGCATCACCAAAATATCTAAAATAATTTTTATGGCTACTGTTCGTGCAGTATTAAAAAATCGTTGGCTAAATTTATTGTTAAAATTGCTAATTCTTGCAGGAGCAGGCTGGGCATTTTATAATCAAACACTTGGCAAAGAGAATGTTGATGAACTTTGGATAGCTTTTACCAATCAATTTTCAAAAGGGCATTTAGGTTGGTTAGTTTTAGCGGTAGTTTTATTACCAATTACCTATCAAATAGAAATTTGGAAGTGGGAATTAGCGATTGCTCGAATCGTTCAACCGACTCGACTTCAAATCATTAAATCCATATTAGCGGGTACAGCTTTATCGTTTTGGACACCAGGTCAAATCGGTGATTATGGCGGTCGTTTATTATTTATTGATACAAAAAAAAAATGGGAAGTTACCTTAGCAACAGGTGTCGGTAATGTTGCTCAACAGGTTGCGGTTGTTACGCTTGGAGGGTTTGGTGTTGCTTATTTCTTATTTTTACATATCGAGGTTAGGGGGTACGGACTTTGGACTATCATATCGCTCTATTTAGCCGTCATGATATTCAACTGGTTGATTTATTTCAATATAGAAGTATTGATTCCACTATTAAAAAAGATTGGTTTATTCAACGAAAAAAACGAAGCGGCATTGATTACGTTGAGTAATTTTTCGACTAAAGAATTATGGCAATTAATCTTATACGCTGCTTTCAAATTCTCCATTTACTCTTTTCAATATTACTGTTTTTTACAATTTTTTGGCATTTATGGGGGTTTTGTGCAGTTATATTTATTAATATTAGCAGATTACGCAATCCAAATGGTGCTACCCGTTCCCCCATTCTTACGTCTAATTTTGAGAGGCGAAGTGGCAATAACGATTTGGGGCGCTTTTTCACAGAACGAAATTGCCATCTTAGCAGCGAGTTACAGCGTTTTCACACTAAATGTTTTAGTTCCATCGTTATTCGGAGTAGGACTTGTGATGAATACAAATATCTTAAAATCGTTTGACTATGAAGAAAATACAGATTCGTAACTGGTTGATTCTATTTGGATTAACCATTATTTCAATTTCTTTTACACCCCAAAATAGTAAGCTCCATACCAACTATTTCGATATTAATACCAACCAAGTTCACCATCAAAATACAACGGTAAAAGTAGCTGATGATGAGCTTTGTTCTATTCATAATTCATCTTTTAAAACTGGTGAAGAACTGACTTATAAAGCATATTATAATTGGAATTTTATTTGGATTGCAGCAGGCGAAATCACGTTTAAAGTCATCGACCAAGGTGATAAATATTACATCAATGCGAAGGGACGGACTTACAATTCTTACGATATATTCTTTAAAGTTCGAGATGAATTTCAAGTTTGGGTCGATAAGGAAACCATGTTGCCGACGACTTCGGTGCGAGAGGTACGAGAGGGCGGCTATCAGGTTTATGACATGATGAAGTATGATTTTGATAAAATGGAAATTCGCTCTTATAGAGGAAAAGATAAGGAAAATACGCATCAGCTGGTTTATGATATTGACCATTGTATGCACGATATTTTATCCATCATTTATTATATTCGCAATAAGGATTATGATAAAATAAAAGCAGGAACGGATATTCCTATTCGTGTTTTCTTAGATAAGGAAAAATACAGTTTGGCTGCAAAATATGTCGGTGAAGAAACCAAAAAAATCAAGGATTTGGGAACATACAAAACGCTCAAATTAATGCCAGAAGTCATTAGCGGTGAGGTTTTTACAGACCCAAGCGGCATGACGATTTGGGCAACTGCTGACAAAAATCGTTTGCCTCTACAAATTGAATCGCCACTTTCTGTTGGTAGTCTAAAGGCAGTTTTGAAAAGTCACAAAAATCTGCGTTATCCTGTGACGGCAAAGATTGATTGATACGATTATGAAATTCATACCCTCACTCAAAGTAAGGGTATGAACTTTTTATTTATTTTCCTTTAAATAGTTGATAATCAACGGAATACTTCCCCGAACCGTTTACAAATAAAAGGAGGTAGGGAATTAAATACAATAATCCGCCTTCTTTATCGCCAAAAGCATCTGACCAATGAACGACGAAAACAGCAACCAACATTGTGAATATTAACGGCATCAAAGCGAATCGGGTAAACGCTCCCACAACAAGTAATCCCGCGCAAATAACTTCAGCAAAAACAGCTAATTGCAGCGATAATTCCATACCTAAACCAATCGGGTCAGCGAATTTTATTTCTCCTCCTGCCAATAATTTATCCATTTTCCCTAAACCATGATTGACTAACATTAAGCCGCCAAAAATCACTCTTAATAATAATAATCCAACGTCATTGAAACTCGCTAAAGGTTGATTTGATAATAATTTTTTCAACATAATTTTAAGTATTATTTTATAATTCCTTAAATAAAATACGCATTCCTAAAATCCTTAAAAATTCCACTTAATCGAAACACCACCGTAAAAATTTCTCGGCAAACCAGAATAATAATATCTTGGCGAACTACTGCCAAAACCCGTTGCATTCACTGCCAACATTGCCGCATACCGTTCCTCAAAAATATTATTAATACCGCCGTAAAAATTCAAAAATACTTTTTCAAATCCCCAACGCAAACCAATTTTTGCATTAGCTAATTGGTAACTTTCGGAGTAAATCGTGTTCGCATCGTTTATTGGCATTTTATCAATAAATTGATATTGTAAAGTCGAATAAATGCGGATGTTTTCTTTTATATTATAATGAAAATCTAAAGATGTTTGGACGGAATTGGACGGAACGCCTGTCAATTCGTTGCCCGAATAATCAGCATTTCCATCGGTAAATTCCGTGAATTGGTAAGCGGTAAACGTATAGGCAACCGACAAATCTACAAAGTATTTTTTACCCACAAAAGGCGTAAACTTCACCAAACCTTCAAAACCGTTGTGCTGTGTTTTTCCTGCGTTTACCGTTGTAAATGCACCGTTTCCTAAGTTTCGACCGACCAATAAGTTTTCGATGTTCATACGATAAAATGAAAAATCGTAGTAAATCCCATAAACTTGTGCAGTTTTCGGCAATTCATACAAAAATCCTC